>Ga0224501_10002700_pt1 | contig 13964 bp, 13 predicted proteins | sample SF_Oct11_sed_USG_4_FD_169105 | JGI IMG/M metagenome (GOLD analysis project Ga0224501, IMG submission 169105) | Sediment microbial communities from San Francisco Bay, California, United States - SF_Oct11_sed_USGS_8_1 | ecosystem: Environmental > Aquatic > Marine > Sediment | place: USA...
AACCTTCCATACAAAAGTTTGCGTCTAGACAGGGTTCATGGACAAATGCACTGAACAGAATTTAATCCCTAAATATTCTAAATCTCCCCTAAATTCCTAAATATAACTACGATTCTGAGAGGGTGATTTTCAAAAAGTAAAGTAAATGGGAGCCCTCGTAGCCACAACTCAATAGCAGCTTTGCTGATTTTAGTCGCAGATTTCACTGTTCCAATCATCTATATGCAGTCATATGTCACTGGTATATGATATATAATAATTATCATGTCCATTCTTACTCACTGTTGGAGTTGCATAACACATCATAAGTTTTATGGACCTCTGCTATGACAAAGGCAGCATAAACTAATCACTTCAACCTTCCAATAGGCCTAGCAAGTGTTGCAAGAGAAGCGAGATAAGATGGATTTGGTTGTACCTGTACCCGCAGGGTTGTGCAGTTGGGGGTTGTGCAGTTGGAGTTTGTGCAGTTGGGGGTTGTGCTGTTGGAGGTTCTGCAGTTGGGGATTGTGCAGCTGGAGGTTGTCCAGCTGGAGGTTGTGCAGCTGGAGGTTGTGCAGCTGGAGGTTGTGCAGTTGGGGGTTGTGCAGCTGAAGGTTGTGCAGCTGGAGGTTGTGCAGCTGGAGGTTGTGGAGATTGGGATATCATGAAGTAGGTGATGCATCTGCCTCTTTTTTAATCAAAGCGGATAACTAATCTCAGTATTAATAGCTCATATAGTTTATAGTTCAGGAGTGATCGATGCGATGATATTAAAATGTCGTATATACGCTCTCTGTGTATGTTCAGTATTGCTGTTATATCATATGTTTGCATACTGTTTCTCTACCTATAGAGACCCTGAAGCAGCTGCTGACTATGCCAAACAGATGATTTCAGATCTGCTATGTAATCGAGTGGATATATCACAGCTGATTATCACCAAGGAGCTTACCAAGACCGACAAGGAATACTCGGCCAAACAAGCTCATGTGGAGCTCGCCAACAGGTCCGGTTTCAGCTTGTACTGCGCATCTACTCACGCATGATTAATATCCATCTGATGGTGGACATGCACACTCAATGCTTGGCATAGATTTAAATGGTTGTGTGGTATGTAATTATGAATGACATTGATCTGAATTTATAGGATGAAGAAACGTGATGCGGGAAGTGCTCCTCAACTTGGTGATAGAGTCCCGTATGTCATTGTAGCCAAGGGCAAAGGCGCCGCAGCATATGAGAAATCTGAGGTGCGTCAAAGCATTAGCATCAATTTCACTGGTCAATGCGTGTGGAGTTGCCAAATAACAAGCAAGAGTATCTATTCCGTTACTTTCTATTGTACCGAATGGTTTTGTAGTAGGATAAAAATTTTATTCCCGACTAGAATATGTCAGTGAAATATAATATATATATATATATATTATATAATATAATATCTGCCTGCGTAATTTTATCAGCTTACTTTTTTTGGAACAGGATCCGTTGTACGTGCTGGACAACAACATTCCTATTGATACACAATATTACCTAGACCAACAGATATCTAAACCACTATTGAGAATATTCGAGCCAATTTTTGGTGATCGGAAGGCCGAGTCGGTCTTGCTACGTGAGTATTTGCACGCGCGTCATAGTAATAGTCGGATTGACGAATGTTGCTATGGTGATTTATTCCTAGTCTCAGTGCAATATCCAGAAACGCAGTTTGACTGATTGCCAGAATATGTGCCAGATTGTGCCCCTCTTGCTATACAGGATAGCGGTTTGTTTCCTATCATAAGGTCCAATGCTTTTCATTATTTGTTGGTTTTCTTTACAAAACTTACAAAACTTCTTTAAAAAAGTTGGGGTGTTGTTGGTAATGGAAAGGTAACAAGAAATATGTTGTGCACAATTTATGAAGCGTCACGTTTTCCTCTCCTGCTGATTTTATCACAATTAGTTGCTTTCACACTATAGACTGGTGTCAACATCCACAGTGTAATCGATTAGATCAGGTTCATATTACTCTGTATAGGTTCGAAAGGAAAGTACGCTTTGATGTCTCTACTAGAAAAAGCACGTATCTCCATGTACTTACTATGTGTGTGTTACCAGGTGGGGATCACACAAGAGTGAAAACAGTAGTCATGTCTAAAGTGGGTGGATTGGCCGCGTTCACTAAAAAGAGAGTCACTTGTGTTGGATGCAGAGCTGTACTTGATCAGAAAGGTTAGTTTATATGCCTGGTCAGATGCTTTGATAGGCAATAAAGCATCGCAATGCACTCTTGGTATGAGATGTGATCGATAACCCATCAGTTGACTCCTTTGTTGGCATGAATGATTCCAAATGGTCAAAAATTCCTTGTTGGGTTGTTTCAATAGGAGTATATAGAGCAGCCAAATGGGTGAAGTAAACACAACCAGGATGTTGATAATATCCAGGGTCGTTTAACTATGGTCCATTTAGGCAAGAAAAAGCTATGTATGATCTGGTACAATCCATTAAATAAGTAGGCGCCATTGGCATCCATGAGTACCTGGTTTGAGACAATTGTCCAACCAAGTCTAGCGATACGAAAGGCTCACTGAAAAGCATATCCAAATGATGTCGAACTTGGTGTGAGAGTTTGAGTTCAGTTGAATTGCATGATGGATACTAGCATGGCCGAGGAAACAGCGTGTATTATGATGGGGATGCGGGGATTGAAAACTATGACAAATAAGACATGAGGGAGGAGAACTGGAGATCGTTTTGGAAGAACAAGATGGGCCTATTACCATGCAGTTGTTAGCAAGTGGGTTGTTATCCGTGCACAAATATAGGTCACAGGATATCCTTATTCGGCAATGAACGTACTGAGTAGCCCTGATTGGCGCAAACCGGCCGATTGTTGGGCCTATCTTCGGTCTTTTGTCTTTTGAGACAAACGGCTGACGATCGGCCATAGCCATCGTAACCAATCGGATTTGCGCCTATGTGGCATTCAGGCAGCTCGGATCGAAAGGTCGACGGTAAATTTCCCTTCAGCTCTGATCCAATTGGGCGAAATAGTGCACCCTAAATGGTCGGGAATGGTGACCTACCTTAGTAAACGTTTTGATAGCAATCTCCCCTGCCTCGTCTCAGTGAAGACTTCTTTCTAAAGGACTTGTGAAGTTGACAAGTGATTTATTTGTGACAGAGAAGGGTGCAGTATGTAGTTACTGTAAGAAGAGAGAGTCTGAGATATATCAGAAAGAAATCGCCTCACTGCAGCACCTGGAAGAGAAGTTCTGCAGACTGTGGGCCCAATGCCAAAGATGCTCAGGCAGCTTACATGAGGAAGTCCTCTGTACCAGGTTCGTTGTGTCCCTATCACTGCCGATCATCAGGCATGTAGATTTAGGTTTTGTTCTACTTGGGCCTCTGGCTATCGTATTTAACCGATCGCATAAGCTTGAGGCTTATTGGGGCGGTAGGAGCTAGCAATTATGTGAGGTGCTCGTCCTCACAGTTGGCTCCCAGAATGACTAGGACTTGAATTCTTGATCTTTCAATCTTAAGCTTCATTCTTTGGGCTGTCCCGCTCCCCTGCAATCATAGGGAGAGATTATCTGGTTCATGAAATATCCCATGCATACTATTGATTTATGATGTTATCAGACATGAGTTTTATTGCTTCCATTTTGCTTATTAATCAACCTGTACCTTAGATATATCCTGTCAATCATAAAGAGCCAACCTAGTTGTAAGAATGACCTAAATAGGTACAAATGTAACTTGCACATTGAGGTTACCAGGACCACTACACTTGGAAGTAGGTCAGAGAGGGATCAAGTCTGTTTTTTTGTAGTTGTGATTGTCCGATATTTTATATGAGGAAGAAAGTACAAATGGACCTGTCGGCTCAGGAGGGATTGATTGAGCGATTCAGTTGGTGAAGTACGTTTGGTATTCGTATCATTAAATCTATACTATATCACAATGTCTTTTGGCTCCATTCTTTTGTCATGTGAGCATTGCCAGCTATTGTGAAAACTTTATCGCGTTGGAAGATGTTTTTGCAGCGCATTCTGGGCTGGGCCATTCGTAACACTGTTCTACTAACAACAGAGACTATCAATACAACAGTGCAATAGAAATCCCTGCCTTTCTCATATGATAAAAGCTATCCCCTCTCTATAACTCAATGCTCAAGACAAGAACGATTAGGACTCGATATTGGCTACCTCAGTCAGTTCCAGCTTCCGAGATGTTTGGGCCTAGGCTCAAGTCGTGGAAATTCCCAGTCATCCAACACCTGAATTCCAGCCGTTTTTAATTATACAGCCTGTTATTTGATATATTGGACAAAGCTACAGTCATTGCACAATGGGATTTCCATGAGTCATGGACAGATTGCATCATGTGTGACTTCGTCATGACCACCAGTAGTATAGTAGCATAGTACTTATTTATGACTCAACCTGCAATTAGCTTCATGTCATCATTCAATGCCTCAATAGCTGAAAATGATAGCCACATTACTATGTCTTGTGAAGAAAGTCTTGGTAGAATGATGAAAACTTTCTGATATTGATCAGGGTCAGACATTTGACTAATGCCAAAAGCTCTATTATGCAAGTGCATAGGCAATAAGCTTGTTTTGTATTAGCTGAACAATTGGCCAACTTAGACCAGCACTGCAAGTTGATGTGTTTATTGCTTAGCTGGGGGAGTCCCCTTGGCAGCTACATGGCACAGGGCACACTAACCGCGTTACAGTAGGTACTAAACTGGTTGTTTCTAAATGTCTGACCTACCCAGTATTGCAGCAAACAAGATGAGAGAATACGGTGCATAATTTTTAATACTAAAATAAGTGTTTTACAACTATGTTTAAAATCACACTTTTGAATCACAAATGCTTATAATACACTATTAGAATCATGAAAAACGGATTAATAGTGACCCCACAGGGGCCAACGGAGTGACAAACCCTAACTGGACTTTAATGCAACAGCCTCACTGGTGTGTGAGAGCAACATGGTATATTACTATAACTGCCATCCATCAGACACATCGCCGAACTTATACACAAGACGTCGTCCATCTATTCTTTCCAGGATGTGCTTCTTATAATAATATCTATAACAAAAAAGAGGACACATTAATTGAAATAGAACCTCTTGTTTTCTCACTGAGCTACATGGCCCAAACAGCCAACTTTGCTATCCAAACAACTAACTCATAACACATAGGTGAGTGAAGTAAAATGGGTTAGCTGCAGTTTGAACAGACAGATCTAGTGCGAGACATCCAAAGGGTGTGAGAAACGAGGTTATCAAACAAAATTACCAGTTTGAGAACAAAATATGAAAATTTAGCAGAAAACGGTATTAGCAGAGACCAACACACTTAAATGACCTCGTTTTCAGTTGGATGACTACTTTGTGGAGCGCTGTTCAAGGGCATCTTTGGAGAATTTGAAGCATAGCTTCTTGGGGTGTTTGCTGTCCTTTGGCAGGCTTTCGAGTTTGCCTTTGGATCGGGTGTACCTGGCAGTAAAGAAATTCTAGCATTACCCTCATCCATACTAGCTTACACCAGAGAAAAGCCATGCCACAAATCATGCAAAAGAGGAAGGTGTGTGAGCGCGCACTCTCACCTCATAGCCCTAGACATCTTCTCATAGGTCATGGAGGTATTATTTTTGCGAATGCCCCAGAGTTTGGCAACCTCAGAACTCTTGACAAAGCGGAAGATACCATTCTTCTGGTCTTCCCATTTAATAATGGTTGGGTTGTAGCGACTGTCCAGCAGCAAATCCCGCACAAACTCCCAAAGGTGTCCTTTTGGTTTCCTTCCTGAAATTAAAAATATTAATAAGCTTTTGGAAGGCGATCACAAATACAAGAGCTGAATGAAGGCTTTCAAGCAATCTCTTGGTATCACGCGGTCGTTACAAACCTTTTTTTGGTGATTGGCTGGAGTCTGATGCGTCGGACGAGGCAGGAGAAGGTGGATCTGTAATATTATCAGGTTCTTTTTTCTCCACAGGCATGCTCACCAGATTTGGAAACGACATAAACTTATCGTTCCCGTCGAAGCTATATATGGCGATGTCTCTTTCCAGTGAGTCCATAACATAATCTGTAACAATATGCGGTTGTTAGATGCATAGAATGATGCGCCTGCCTCTGAAACTAAATGCTTACATGGTCTGCAATAAGTCAACAAAATATCGCATACTGATGTGTTAGAGATGTGGTGACCACTTACCAGCTGGGGTGTACTCAAAGGGCTCAGGTTTGGCGTAGACAGAAGGCTGAAGGAATGAGTTCTCTCTCAACAGTTCCTGCCAGCACTGATATATGTACTTTCCCCACGAGCTGCTTCTCTTCACAAACTCCCCCTCAGTCATGTTTTTCATTTGTTTCCCATCAAGCTTCGCAAAATCTTCCGGTCTGAAGCTCTGGTCGACCTGACTTATCATAGAACGCTCAGCAACGGTCTGGATCCACAACATCACATCTCCAGCATCAAAGTTTTCTGGATGCTTCTGTTTGTAACCGTAGATATCAATATCTGAAAAAGATTGTAGTCAGCCTGGTCTGAATTTCGATAGAGGGGTAAACGTGGTTGGTTAATTAGCCGATATAATATATTGTGTATAATTATGTTTTACTCTTACCTGGTCCCAAGAATCCATCCATGGGTGAAGAGGTATCGTATACATCAGAGCTCGAAAGGTCAGTGTAGGTATGTACGGAATCATCATAACAGACACTATTAGGTGTGGCCCGATCTGCCTCCCAAATCGAGCTACCAATAAAGTCTGCTTCGTAGCAGTGGGGTTGAGTGAGCATGTCGCCCTAAAATGAAAGTAGAGAATATAAAAGGTGGTGGCAGCAGTCTAGAAAGACAGAGCCAGCTATCTAATGTCCTGTCTACCATTCACTTTCCTGCTGTAACCTACCTCGTATGTAGAACTGGAACTTGAACAGCTCATGATTGCCTTTTACCAGTTGATTATGAGGAAGTTGCTGATAGAATGACTAAGCATTGAATAGGCTTACTTATATCAGTGTTCTAAGTGCTAGCTCGGATTGGATAGAGTTTGACCAATCAAGTATCGCATTGTGCAATTTGGATTATAGCCAATAATAGAGCGTATAAAATTAACCCTACAGGGCGGATACGCCAATAACAACTCTTGGTCAATACTATTGCACAATAAAGGCGAGTATGTGCCAGTGACAGACGGCTGGGCATGTATAGACGCATAGAATAGTATCGGTGTGGATCTCCACGAGGCCCCAACTTTTCTGCGTATATTGTCTTTGGTTTGTACTGCGCAAAAAGTTAAATATATTGATGTTTCCAAGATCAGTCTCGGTAGTGTCCTTGTTACACGGGATGAGAGAGAACTGAAGCCTGCTGCAGACCTCCGTGCACAGCTCCACCCATGTAATATTCGAAGGATTTTACTGCTCAACAATCTCAATCTGAAATGTGCAGTAAGGAAATATCTTCTATGGGTTACATTGAATGAGTGAGCATACGGTAGTGAAATGAAAGTACAAAAACGATGGGGGTAGTTTCTAATAGTCTGTAATAAATTTGAATATCGCCCTAAAAATATTACATGTTACACGCAAAAAACATATATAATAGGTGTAAATGTGTGTGGCCAAAAAGCAGCCAAGATACTAAACACTCATTAAGAAATATATCCAACTATTGATTACTTGCTCAGGAGTTATGCATTTGAGTGGTACGAGACTCTTTCCATGTCGTTTGATACGTTGTGGTAAAGCTAAATCTATCTTGTTTCCGAGTGAAGTTGCGTTGCAAGTAGCTATGATCATCAGGTACTGCATCAAACCTACAGTATTAAATGAACTCCATTACCTGTCTCAGTTCGGTCTGAGCTACCGAAAGAGTTACCTCATTGAGCTAGCAAATATAGCCATATCATCATTTTGGAGATGAATGCTGTTGTATAAGTACTCATTGTGGTTTGACCCAGCCGTGACCGTGATGTCATCTTTTATTTGACATACAGCATGGAGGTTGGGAGTAGCAGGGAAGAAACATGTTTTAGTAATTTGATAAATACACCATATTTTTTATGCTTGGTGACATACCAGACGCAATGGTAGACTTACAGTTGAACAGTGACCTATTATAAGATATACGTACGTAGACACAGGATTTCTCAAAACAAATGATCAACCTACACGACTGTGAGAATAGGTGCATTTGCGTGCTCGCGACCAAAATTTTGGGAAAGTTTTCGGTCGTGAGCATGCAAACACTCGGTTGCGGTGAGGACAGGCTGTTCGAGTTCAGGATGGACTTTGATCGGATCAGAGTTGTCCTCTCCCAACTTTAACTCGTCGTTTAAAGCGGAACGATCGTTCGAAATTGGTTATCTCAACGTAGCAATCAAGCCTCTTTGCGGTAACCTTGACATTTGCCCAAACTACTAGGCTAACGCCTACTTTCGGTCACGGAATTCTGTTCGTGGGCTTTGGTCGCGGACCGCGACCGAAAGTGAAAGATACTTTTGCGCAATTTAGATTTCGCGACCAAAATGGATTTCGGTCGCGAAAAACCTGAGCACGCGAATGCACCTATTATGTCCGCCCATAGACGTTATTTAATAGGCAAAATACAGCGCCCAAACCATACAGATATTCTGACTTAAAGAATTCCCATTCATAGAGCACCAACTCTATGGGACAAACCATGGACCATCCTGGAGACATCCCATTAGCTTAGTGACATTACCAACTTAAAACATCTTTCTCTCTGGCAGCGAAAAATTCCAATTGAATGAAAACACTAACCAGTGGGCGCCTTTGAAGCTATATTCTGCTATGGTCTTATGGAGTGTGGAATACATGTATATGATTTTGAACCATCCCATCACATGCTGCCTCCACATTAATTAGGCAGCCATCTATGATAACATTAGGAAACCTCTATTTCTATTTCAGACTCACTGCCACTGGTGGTTTTAGTGGGTAGCGGGAGTACAATAGGAATGTTGTTTATCCTGTAACACAAACCATCACATGTTCTGAAACTAAAATTCCACTCACCTCGTCAGCATGTAAATCGTAAGAACTAAACCCAGTAGTAATCTACTGGCAGTCATGTGAGGATGTACCCATAACATGAGACTTAGAGCTATTGTGCCTGGATGTCGCACATGACCATAGAATTGTCTCAGGCCTGCTGATTTAGTATTGTGAGAACAGTCCAGACCAATGGCATAGTAATATATCTAAAAGGCAAAACAGCTCCATCAAGCACTTGCATCATTATGTCATCAGTATATATGGTATGAAAACCACCATAATTAATCATGTGTTTCGATATTCACTCACTATGTCATGACATGTCGATACATCTGTGCCGCAGATCAGGGCAAGTGTACCTTTAGATTTAACTCATTTTACATGTAATTTCCACATTTCCTTCAGCCAATGCAGACTACCACGCGTCAAGCCAACCTGGATCCCATACGGAAAACAACCTAAAGTGGTAACAATGGGCCTTGGTCAGACCAGTGAAATGTTATGGCGGCTCAGTGGCTCAACTAGCCAGATTCAACCCATCAGTTGCTTGCCAACTCATTATTTCAGCAACATTCTGAGGTTCAAATGCCTCGATACAATGAATTCTATTTTTCTTCCTCTGCCCAACTCGCTTGGCGGTGAAAAAATTGCCACAATATATATAATAACTGTTGCCTACACCCAAACGGAAATTTTCACCTCGCGACACTTTTCCGTTGTGCAGGGGGGGGGGCGGTTTAAAGCACTTGCTTGGTGGGACCGAACTAAAGGAGTGCCCTCCTTGCCACTGGCATTAACTTGTCGAACCACTGACTGACTGCTCACAAGTTGAGCATTCCAACCACTAAGCCACGGCGCTCCTTCACTCGTATGGAGCGTAAGATAAAAAACCTAATCATGAATCACTTACTTGTCTGATGCCGAGAAGTTCATATGGATCAAGCAGCAGCAGGGCGCCAAGAATAAGACTCCAACAGATCAAATGAAAAACAACAAAGGCGAACCATAGAAATGGCTTATTGGTAATATCGAGAAGCCAGACGTGCCCAATGGTTGTTGACTGCCAATTCTGCAACACAGCCTGAAAACAACAATAATAAAGATCAGTCACTCTCATGCTATACAGGCTTTTCTCTCCTAGCCTGTGACTTGCATTGGAATGTTGTGGCGTTTTTTTATGAAACCAATACAGCAAGGCTAGCGAAACAGATTTACTATACAATACTTAAAGGGGTTATGTCATGGTCGAGCGTAGGCGCGCATTCATTGCAGCGATAGCGAGTGGTCCTTTTCCGACAACCTAATATCGCAACACAAATAACTATAGCCCGAATGGCCCAAATAAAAAGAAAATGGGATCTAATTACTAAAACTTGGTAAACTAATGATCTTTACTCCCTCATAACATCGAGTAGAACTCAAAATTGAACGTAGTTGGAAAAAACTGAAGTTATACGAAGTGCTTTGCTGGTTTTCCCTAGCCCTAAACAGAGGTCGTTGCAGTCGAGCCTCTATCATTGTGCAATAATGGCATTAACGCTTGCTGACAGAGGCGAAAAACTGCACTCTCAAACCCTATTCCTATATTTTTGTTGCAACTCTTCTCTGTTCAGACTTGTGTAACTACAATTCTAGTAGACACCTGCAAGAGGGTTTTCCAAACATCAACGCGTAAACCGCGAAATCAATGCAAACACCAACAACTCTGTGTTAATTTCCTATCTTGAGTCCAATTCTGTTGTCGACGGTCTAGAAAGTGAGTCACTGAGAGCTCTACGTATGCGCATTGGATAGGGTTATATCTAAGCTTACATTTGAGCTGGGTATTGGGCTCATTTGTTCATGGTAGGCTTCAGAATCTTAAAACAAGTGCAGTCACTTTCGGCCATGACATAATCCCTTTAATGATGGTTAAGGGGTGTTTGTACCTGGATCGTTAGACAAGTTGAGATAATATAAATTGATCTTTCAGGCACCAGAAGTCCTAGTTTATTTAGTAAATTCTTCCATGTATCCGAAGCCATGGCACTGTGTTGTATTGCAAAGAGGCTCAACAGAACAAAGTCCATAAACAGGGTCCTCGACCAAACAGCATTCTCTACAATAAAAACAAAAAACTTGTGTTTATTAGCAGTTTGCAGACTGCACCATGTGCATCTATACAACTCAACGTTCCACCTGCACTAGTTTGTTCCTTAGGGACCACTCAATTGAAAAAGATTCTCCTTTCCCAATTGCATACCGATAGTCATATTAATATATGAACTAGCGAATACAGCATAGAGTACTGTGGAGAAAAGAAATGACTGATGGGGTTTGTTGGTATTTGAATCAACAATTTGCGTGATGGTGTAAAAAGAGATAAAGATTGTTCTCAAGGCCCATGATGACTGTGTGAGGAAGTCGTTATGAGCCAAGCTGTACCGTCAAGTGATGGTGTAACGTAGGTTTCTGCATTGAGTTTTTTTAGAACCCTTATTAGTTGAGATTGGCTTAGTCATTGTTTGACAAACCCAAAGGTTGGATGATAGATATAAATGGTGAAGATCAAAATCAGCAGTGACTTGGGCTGGGCCTGAGTCTGAACTCAGAGAACTGGCTAACAATGGATTCACTCAGTCACTGAGTCAATGACTTGATCATCACTCATCAGTCTTGCTTTTCGAAATTGTGCACGAACTTGTCCAGTTGCAATTTTAAATGTGACTGACTAGAGTAACTATGGTGATTCAGAAAACTCAAAACTGACTGTGGCTTGCCCTCAGTGCTCTGTCTGTGAGTCTGACAGTGAGTCACTGACCCACTCAATCCGTTTCACTCGAACCGGTGACACTAGTAGCAGTAGTAGTAGTACTAGTACTAGTAGCACTAGTAGTAGTAGTAGCAGTACTAGTACTAGTAGCACTAGCAGTAGCACTAGCAGTAGTAGTAGTACTAGTACTAGTAGCAGTAGCACTAGCAGTACTAGTAGTAGTACTAGTAGTAGTACTAGCAGTAGTAGTACTAGTAGTACTAGTAGTAGTACTAGTAGTAGTAGTAGTAGTAGTAGTAGTAGTAGTAGTAGTAGTAGTAGTAGTAGTAGTAGTACTAGTAGTAGTAGTACTAGTAGTAGTAGTAGTAGTAGTAGTAGTAGTAGTAGTAGTAGTAGTAGTAGTAGTAGTACTAGTAGTAGTACTAGTAGTACTAGTACTAGTTCTAGTACTAGTTCTAGTACTAGTAGTAGTAGTAGTAGTAGTAGTGCCCACCTCCGTTTTGTCGCTCAGAGTCAGGGTCAGCCTTATTGTTTAGTGCCGATTGCGACGTGTCGAGTTTATTCAAGGATGATACGAAATCTATGAGATAAGAAACCGAAATCAAACTTAAAAGAAATGACCATAACCCCAGCAAACAATAAATAAGGCTGGCTACTTTGTGACTCAGGTCCATTGAAACGAGGACTCGTCCTGGGATTTCAAACCAAACCAACTCTATAATAGCACGCAGCCTTGACCTTAGTTCATGGTTGGCACGGTCAACGAGGGTGGCATGCTCTTGTTACCTTGGTAACGATATTTGTCTGCGTTATGGTTGGGATAGTGTTGCCCCCTTACGGCCTCATCTAATAACGCATAAAATATCATGCCCAATGGGTTGATGCCTGGTGGTTGCATTTGCGTCGAGTTTGGGCAGTGGGACTTGGAGATACTGTCTTATTGCAGGATTCAGGGGTTGAAGGCCGCAGAGGGAGACGTTCTAGTCAGAATACTATCAATCCACGAAGATTTACGCTATAGTGTGATTCTATCCTAGGTAATGTCTCACTTACTGTACAAAACCTCTGTCATATAAGCACTATGAAGCTATTCACTGGTTAAGGCATTGTATTTATATTCAAAACAAAACAGTGACTACAATCTCATATGCTGGGCCATACCAGGAACATTTATGTAAGCCTTAGCTCGGGGAGTCCCCTTGCATGTATTGGTTTCATCCAGCTAGCAAATGTAATATAAGGCTTGGTAGTTAACAAATCTCGAAAAACGAAAAACGAATACAAGGTAAGGTTAATACTGACCCCACAGAGGTCAACAAAGTGCAAAATCCTAACTGGACTTTAGTGTGACTGCCCCACTGAGTGTGAGAACAACATGGTATATTACTATAACTGCCATCCGTCAGAAGCATCTCCGAACTTATACACTCGCTTAGGTCCTTCATATTTCTCCAGGATATGTCTTTTATAGTAATGTCTATAACGAAAGGAAGTGTTAAGTTGAGAGCTGCCACAGAGATCATTAAGCATGCCTTGAATCATGCAAAAGGAGAAAGTGTGGGCGCTCACCTCATAGCCCTAGTCATCTTGTCATACCTCATCGAGGTATTATTCTTGCGAATGCCCCAGAGTTTGGCGACCTCATCACCCTTGACAAAGCGGAAGATACCATTCTTCTGGTCTTCCCATTTAATAATAGATGGGTTGTAGCGGCTGTCCAGCAGCAAATCCCGCAAGAACTCCCATAGCGTTTTTCCTGCAATTAGTATGTACTGAACCTTTAGTTAGGTGACTAACCAGATAAAACGTGTAGTGTGCTGCGAAGCAGTGGTCAAACAATACCCCGAGGCATTACATACAAACCTTTTTTCCTCAATGGACTAGGTGAAGGTGAAGGTGAAGGTGTCTTGGGTGAGGGTGGTTTGTCCGGGTTCATTTGTTCCACATGCGCCCCAGGTGGCAATGGGCTACACAGAGCTGGTAGCGTCAGAGGAACTATATATTCCTCTAAGCTCTTCAAAAAGTCTATATCTTCATCTGCAATGATGAGGTGTAAACTGATGACCCAATAACTTGCGGATGGTTCATGCTTACATGCAGGTTCTGGTTTGGTATATACTAACTAGCATACCTGGTTAGACAGTTCTGTTTTTCCAAGAATTTTCCTCCCATTTTACCCACGCACTTGATCACCC
>Ga0224501_10002701_pt1 | contig 13964 bp, 6 predicted proteins | sample SF_Oct11_sed_USG_4_FD_169105 | JGI IMG/M metagenome (GOLD analysis project Ga0224501, IMG submission 169105) | Sediment microbial communities from San Francisco Bay, California, United States - SF_Oct11_sed_USGS_8_1 | ecosystem: Environmental > Aquatic > Marine > Sediment | place: USA...
TGATTCGATGCTCGGTCAGTGATTCGATGGTCGGTCAGTGATTCGATGCTCAGTCAGTGGTTCGATGCTCGGTCAGTGATTCGATGGTCGGTCAGTGATTCGATGCTCGGTCAGTGATTCGATGGTGAGTCAGTGATTCGATGGTCGGTCAGTGATTCGATGCTCAGTCAGTGATTCGATGGTGAGTCAGTGATTCGATGGTGAGTCAGTGATTCGATGCTCAGTCAGTGATTCGATGGTCGGTCAGTGATTCGATGCTCAGTCAGTGATTCGATGGTAGGTCAGTGATTCGATGCTCGGTCAGTGATTCGATGCTCAGTCAGTGATTCGATGCTCAGTCAGTGATTCGATGCTCGGTCAGTGATTCGATGGTCGGTCAGTGATTCGATGCTCAGTCAGTGATTCGATGGTCGGTCAGTGATTCGATGGTCAGTCAGTGATTCGATGGTCAGTCAGTGATTCGATGTTCAGTCAGTGATTCGATGGTCAGGCATAAGACCTGGAGCTAGGACTGAAATGGGGGATGGAGTGATTGGAATTTCTTCAGTTTTGTTTCGGTGCAAAAGCCGATGCCTGAACAGCCATCGAAAATCATCTGAATTTTTCCTTGAGGATGTGACTGACGAGAGCGATAGAGGGCAGCACTCACCGGTGGACCACTCCTCGTGGATGTCGCATTTGTTTTTGAACTTCTTGGCGAGATGTTCTAGTCTCTCCAGTCTCTGCAGTTCATTAAGCAGCCAATCCTCGAACCCTTTCTCGGCGAGCTCCAGTCCCTTCCAGGCGTTAGCGATGTCACTAACCATCTTACCCTCGGTGGGTAGATAGGCTGGACGTTGGCTCAATCTCAACCTAGCAATAACGAGGTGACTTATTCTATCGGTTGGCCTATCTAAAGGTTATACGAGATCTGCTCACAGTAAAGGTAAAAATTATATGAATCTCACAAAATTGAGTTCTAGCCCGGCACCATCGTTGCGTTTATCAACCATCCTCGGAAGGAAGTTTCGGTTACGTATTGGCCAATTGCCATGTAGCATGCCCGTGTTGCGCAGTGAAGTTCGTGCTTCAGCAACGTTTTAATGGAATCATTACACAATTACCGACAAATCATTTTTCCCAAAGCAGGAGCTTCAAAGTTTGACATCCTCACAGCATGACGTGCTGGGAGGTGCACCTCGGGGCTCCGTCATTAACCAAATCAGTGTTTGATAATAAACTTCACGTACCAAGATTCAGACAATACCCGTTCCTAGCTGGGAGATGGGAAGATTTCTCGGAATCAACAGTCAAAGAATCGAGTAAAGCGCCGGACTGACCTTGTCTGTAGGGTGTTGAAGGTCGTCTCGAGACGAGCCTTATCTTCGAGACGCGGTGGTTTCTGGACGCGTCTGTAGTCCCTGAACTCATCGAGCTTTCGTCTCGTTCCAGGCAGAGTGTTATCCGTGGTTCTGTCCTCTAGCCATGGCTGAAAAAACAAGCGAAGGCATTAATCACTGAACCATGATCAAATCATGGAGTTATCCTCTCCTGCCCATCCCCTATTTCTCGGGACTGAAGTGAACAGTTTATAGGGCTCGGTTAGAATATCCTTTGGAGTGAATAAAATGCTGCCAGGTAAAGACGGCAGCGAACAAAGATTTATGGAGAAAACCCTCATCCAGCAGTCGAGAGAACGCCGTAGATGATGATATCTCACTGCCACGGTAGGAAGGGACCAAGCGGTTTGCTAGGTGATGTTTGCGTGATGGCGGGGCTATAGGGTACTCAGCCATGTCTTGCCTCCATGAGCGGGCGGTGATGCGCCAGCTATTTAAGTCGGGCAGCCACCATTCTAGCCTCCTACTATCTATCAGGTTGCCCATTCGTTCTTCTACGTTACACTATTTTTAAAAACTGTCTCTATTCCCTTCCGTGCAATAAAATATAATCATAATCATAATATAATCATACTCAAACAGGCATTACTTTCTGAATGACCCTCGCGTGTTGGTACTGAGGCTATAAAGAGGAAAGCCGCTGGTATTATTACCTTGGTGCGACGAATCCACTCAAGCAGGTCACTGGCCAGTCGTTCATACTCCTCCATCAGCCTCTCGTTCTCCTGGTTCACCTTTAGGACCTTACAGATTCTACAACGACAAAGCGACAGCGGAGTGTACAACTGGCAGCGAGACAACGTAACGGTCCTGTAGTCATTAGCGCAATTCGCAAAATCGTGGCAACACGCTAGACGGGGTGAAGGGAAGGGCATCTCCCAAATTGCAACATCTCTGCCAGGGTTATCCTTTTCGTTTTGACCAAGGATTGAAGGCAGGAACTCTTACTCGCAATGGGAGTTCACCATAACCGGTATCGGAACCCAGGTCGCGAATCGAGTCTACCACGGAGCTATTTCCTATATCAGGAGAGGTATCCTACAGCGAGCCTCCAAGCCACTTAGGGTCCCTTAGGCATGAAAAATTGGGCCCCACCCATTTCTCCTTCAGTATACTGCATAGCCAAGTTCTCGGGACTGGGGAACATGGCTTAGCTTGGCCGACCCTAAACCTCCCAGGAAGTTTGGGGGAAAACCACCTCAGTAACATCCCACGACACACTGACAAGGGGCAGGTCTATCAAATTTCAATTTTACTGCAAATACTCAATTTCATATCAAATCATTATCAGTAGTTTTTTTTTTACAGTTGTGAAACATCAGTTTATAAGAAATGAGATTTATGTTGCAAACACATTCCATTACAAAAGACACCTATCTTAGGCCCCTGGTTATGTGCTATTAACAGTAACACATCAAAATGATTGAGAGGGTGTTCGAATGATTGGGTGAGGTCAGCGTAGTGGGTACCTGTTGGCAGCAGTCTCGGCCTGCTGAGCTCCGGAGAAGGCATGGTAGTAAGCGCTCACATAAGTCATCACTGATCTCTCGTCTGGTTTAGCCGAGTTCACCATATCTACCAAAGGAAAGGCGGACATGTACGCATACAACTAAAACGATTTATTATATCAAATAAAATGGTTGCATGTATATGGAGTGCGGAAAAAGGTGGATTGCTCTGGTTCATGTCTGAATCCCGCGTCGTGTCTAATGAATGGCCAGGAGCCGCTGATAAAATGGGAGTGAAAAGCTGATTTTCACAACAGTAAACACCCACTAATATAACATGCAGAGCTCAAATGGGATATATCACTAAACAGCCTTCATCTCATCTATTGGACAAGGCTTATTCAACTAGGTATAAACAAGTCTTGAGTCCACAGGTGGCGGGAATGGGTTTGTCCGACTGAGCGCCCACGTTTCGGTCTTCCATTCCCCGTTTCCGGCGACTAGAGTAAAGACAGGGTTTTCAGGCAAACTGAGAGTTGAACAATGGACCCGAGGTCTAAGGCCCATTAGGCTACCCACTAAGCAGTGCTGACCGGCAGCCCGACTTACCTTCGGCATCCAACATGCGTGGAATGTCTAGGTGCTTCTCGGCAACATCGAAAGCTGTGTTCAGATTCTCCATCGGGTTATCCTATGAAAGGGCCGAGGCCGTTTTAATGTTGCCACGGCGACAATGATAGACACCAAGCAGTTTCCACAGCCGTGATGGTGCGACTAGAGTGCGACCATACACGCAGGGGAAACTTTACGCCAGGAAAGCAAAGCCTGAACTTCGTATTGTGCGCAAGTCCTATCACACGTCGAGCGCGGGCACACAGGCCCAATTTGATCGGTTTGTAGAACGGAAGATCAAACCATCCACACACCTCGCTCAAGTCAGAGTTACTGGTCTGATAAATATGAAGTTCAGGCTTCCGGGAAACACTCTTGGGTGAAAAGAGACTAACTACCCTACTACTACTAGTCAAGACATTTGATTGTGAGTATGTGTAGTCATCACATTGTCTCAATTAACTGCCACCATCATGCCAACCCCCAGGGTGCCGAGAATACTGTGTTGATTACCCAGTGACAAAACATGCATCTAGACTACCACCCCTCGAAAGGGTCACAACTACCACCTCTTGAACGGGTTACAAGAACCGGGGTTTTTATCTAAATTATTTCAAACGCATGAAATAGTTTCAGTTTCGAGAAGTGCGGGACCGAATTCCATGGTTAAAAGTCCATTTTCATTTAAAATTCATACACAAAATGTCGAAATCCGCGGCGGCGTTACGCCCGCTTGCTCTTACAACTCACCTTACTCAGCTTATGATAATCAATGAGCTCGGGTCGATGCCGATGAATGAGGGCGCAGAACGCTAAACCGTCCTTGAAACTGAAACCCAGGGAAATGGTTAACTCTCATGCGAGGAAAAATACCAATGCCCGGGGGAAGAAACGCGCACGCGCGCCGAAACACCTGACCGAGATGTATCGGTGCGCGTTCGCTTCGGGGAACGACCGAACGAGCGAGAAGGCGCTGATTCGATCGAGGGTAAACCAACTTCTCTCCACCAGGAAGAACCGCTGCCACAAGAGCGACGGGTAGCGCTCCCGGGGGGAGAGGAAGTGGCCGGACAGGGATACAATTCTCACCCTCGAGAGCTTATGGTAGTCGATAAGCTCGGGTCGGTGCCGGTGGATCAGGGCACAGAAGGCCAGACCGTCCTTCCAGCTGAGAAATAAATGTCATACGGCATGGTAAAAATGAGACAAGACAGAGCCGAACATGACGCTTTTAGCATGGGAGTTATCTTCTCTCTCAATGGGTGGGCAATTCTTTGCCTTTCAAGAAGACGAATTTAACATACTCAATTTAAGACTGTCTACTGGACTCTTGCTTTTGGCATAGATCTTTGTTTGACCAGACAGAATCTCTGATTTCTATGAGCATCAATTTAAATATGTGGTCTTATTTATCTATGTAAAATCAAGTTATCAAATGAAATGTGACATTGATACAATCGGGTTAATCTGTGCTGTGAGTTGGAATTGATTAGTTTGACACCGAGCAAACGATTATTCGTTTAATAAATGAAATATTTTTCTTAAAATGAGTATGACAATGGCAGCATCAAAAGCTTAGACAGGGCCATGAAAAAACGAGCGAATATAGGCAACAAGAATCTGCCAAAATGACATCGCATGCAGAGTCGTCTTCTCTTAGTCAAGAATGGACGGCGACATAACAAGGAGTGAACAACTTCATGACATTGAGTAATATTAGCTACGGCGTGTTACGGCTACAGGATTTGTGCACAATGAAGAAAGGATGACTGCACAACAGTATGCTAAGCAGGGATATACTGGGTGGTCAACAATTAACTGTCACAGAAATCTGCCTGCTGTTCAGCTTGTCCTACCATTAACAGTGTAATGTAAGACACAATAGATGAGGGTCCAGTGTATCATTCAGAAAGTTAGCCCACTGTTCACATATATCAGGTTTTCAGAACCCAGTAGAGTTATCCATGGCGGGGTGAAGAAAAGAAGGATGGGGTTATGAATGCGCTGATTTTGTGACGTTTTTAACGATTCACCTCAGATATCCTTACATTGGCAAACTATGAAATAGTCATGCGGTCATACAACACACCCAACAGGAAACATTCAGCACCAAACGCAACACTATTCTTGGTATCGTGTGTCTGTCTTATTTTTCTGTCGCGTGCCTTCTAGCTGAGCCGCGCGTAATCACCATGGACGCGTAGAAATTAGAGATTAATCCATGACTCGCAACAAGATAGAAAATGGCTGTTTGCCATCCAGTCGTGAAGACAAAATCAGCTTGTTTTAGACGAAAAGCATCACTAAGCCAATGGCTTATCTTAAGAATGTTCGATGGTTCGCCGCAGTTGGGACGCAATAGGGCAAGGGCTCCTTCATTTAAAGTTGTGAATGCGTCGCACAAACAAAGAATGGAACTCAAGTTACCTGGTCCAAAAACGAACAGGCTACCTACTACGTCACTGCTACACCCTCGCGAATTGATCGAGATGTGTCAACAATTTCGCCCCTTCTGACAAATCAATCCGATAAGGTTCAAAGATCACTCTGCAGTTGTTTGCCGCAGACCTCTACCGGATTTTTTACTGGTTTTAGGGGATCATTAAACGAACCGGTCAAAATATCTGTAAACCAGCGTTATTTTCATTGGCCAGTCGCACTTCCACCTTCGAATAAAGTTTTTATAGCGAGAAAGCGACTCCACCTAGCGCTGCTTCTGCTGTTATTCGGTAGTCGAGAATTTGGCGGAACTCGGGTCAACAGGCCCAAAGCCGAATACACTCCCACCAGGTAAGTAATTATTTCTCCCTTCACTCGGTAGTCGTGAATTTGGCGGTGGCCCGGGGCATCGCGGTTGAGTAACGCTAGTTTGTAATTAGTCGGGATTACTGGATAAAATACCGCAGAATAATTCCGTCCAGGGCACGGTTGGCTACACCTGTAACAGGTTCCGTGAGACTAGAATCGGTATGCCAGTTCGCAGAACTGCATTCCCTAGTTAATACGAGCCAGCTCAGGGAGTAGTAGCTACCGCTGAATTCAACACGAGCTTAACGGGAATTTATCTGCTCGATATGTGGCGCATTATTCTCAGCTGCTGGTTTGCGGATCGAGCAGTGGACGGCTGCCATTGAATGCATACTATCTATTTATCGTTGCTGCCGGACTTAGTGCTGAATATACCTTGAGTTAAAACAACGACCCTTCTTTCTTAGGGAAACTTTGAAACAACCGAATAAAAACTCCGCTCGCTCCAACGTGGCAGCATTTCCATTCAAAAAGGTTTGGAGTTTTAGGTGCTTCAAAGCCTCTCTAAAATTGATGGGGCACTGCAGTTGTATATGTACACTCCTAGAGCATGGGACGTCTGGGCCGGAGTTGGCGTTGCGTCGCCACGTCGCGCCATTACCTCATGTGGAAGTTCTTGACAGAGACATTGCTATAGGGCTCTGTCTTCCTCTGACACCAAAGCAGCAGACCTTCTTTGGCCGTCAACTCTAGAAGGGGTCAAAGGTCAGGGTCACTCAGGGGATGCTACGGGTGAGAAAGATGGCACGCGTCTTTCCAGGAACAGCACCATTCTTGTTTCCAATATGGCCGCCGACCCTTCGGACACGTGGTTAGTAGTCACAGGAAGTGAAGGTAGACTAATCATGCTACATGGTAAGGTGACAGGACACAACGACTACCACACACAGGAAATAACCCTCGGCAATGCGGTACAACACAACACAACTGTCGCCAAAGGGGTTTCCATTCCGTGTCACCTTATATGGAAGTTTTGAACGTTGACGTTTTTGTATGGGGCCGTTTTACGCTGGCACCAAAGCAAAAGACCTTCTTTAGCAGTCAACTCTGAAATCAAGAACTGCGTTACAAGCAAACGGTACATATGGCAAGTCTTCCATAATGTCGAAACCCACTTAAATCTGAAGGCATTTCCTTTTGAAATTACTGAAAAAGAGATTTTCTAATAGAGATTACGACCGCAATTATTTCTAGGCAATCCTCATCTTAGTTAAAATTTCCATGGTTGGCTGGCTGTTGGTCATTTATGGCTTTTAAGGATAATACTGATTGGAATATCCGAAAAACATCCTGCGGTTTTTTACGCTAACTCACACTCCGGAGTTCATAACTGGGTCATTCACAAAGGGCCGAAAGAGAATAGCCACTCCAAATTTACCCAGTTCGGCTTAATGGCAATTAGTAATTATGCTCTTTGACTGGCAATCATATCTGTCATTCATACAATGGACACAGTCACTGAGATATGTTATCAGTGTGATTACGGGCGTTAGTGGGAGCTGTGATCGGCATTGTTCTCACCGGGACTCAGTCGTATTGGGCCAGTCGTATCCACCAATCAGCCATCAGATTACAAGGCACCCGGGGTGAGCAGCAAATGGGCCTGCGGCTTACTATGTACCCATTTAGCATGGAGAGACCGTCTACTTTTTTTACGGCCATTGAACACGCTAAGGTGTGAAACGACCATGCTGGCCTTCGGAGGTTCAACCCGATCTCTGACCCTTGAGAATTACATGTATGTTTGCAAGGAATGACGGAGCCTACATTGGTTCTCCCGCTCGTAAAAACCGCATTGATAGAAGGCCAATATTTCGACGAGTCCGTTTTTATGCGAGATGAATTTCTCAGCTACAGATCAGCCAGCGACTCAACAAAATTCACCAAGCAGCTGACCGAGTACCAAAAATAAATGGTTAATAAATCGGAAGTTAGTCAAGAGTCATTTTACATGTGATGAGGATGAGGAGAAGGTCCTCTTTTGCATAATGTTGGTCTAAGCTTTGAATAATGCATCAGTTCAGCTAACAGCTAACACACTACAACTAATGCAGGTAACTACTAGCCAAGATTAAATTTGGTAGGCCGAGTATAATCCAGTGGTTTCGAACATGGCTTAAGGTTTTTTTTATCTTCAGTTCACAAAATGCATCAAATGAAAGCCTATTCTTTACAGCCCTTGTATTTAGGCAGCAATTCGGTCGACTAGCCTGGATACTGCCCAATATGAAAATGGTTTTGCGAATTGGCTCCCACGTTTTCCACTCATGTTTAGACCCCAATTTGTCTACAGGCGCATATATTCTGACCAGCAAAAGACCCGACAGTTTTTTAACAGACTGGTCTTGGCTTGACCTTGACCCCAGCTCTTACCCTCGACACTGATGTCCTGGATGGCGAATCGGAGGATGATTGTCCAGATCATACCCAATGTCATCTTGAGGTTACCGTCAACAATTTCTGCAGAGAGAAATAATGGGATCGTCTCAAACTCAATTAGCTGGAATCGGAAATCCGTCGTGAAATATTGCAACATTTCTTGTTCCATGATATTCAAGCATGGTTTAAAAATGGCGGTCGGTCGGTATACAGGACCAACAAGTCTGCAAGAAAGTGACTTGATATGGATTAGCGTTTGGATTTCTCAATCCACCTACAGAAACCACCAACATGGATCACTTCCTCGGAGACTGGCGGGCTGACCCCATGTCAGAGATTTACAAAGATTCTTTCTCAAGTTTCTAATAGCGGAATAGCCGGAGAGCTTGGCTCACAACTGCTAGAGTCTGGGTTAAAGCCTCGGTCATGGGTGGCTCTGGTTACGAGCGTGAGCTCCTAGTCCAGCAACAAAAAGCAAGGCTCACTATGAAGTAGAGCATTGATACTGACTGACCACTACAGGCTAAACCATAACTGGTGAAAAAACGCGTATCTAACCTGGCCGGTTTACTCTATTACAGTAAAGAGCTCATACACGGGAATGAAAAAGAGGCTCTGTGACACGAACCTTCGGCTCCGATTCCAACTAGTCGGACGCCCTTGGCCTCGATAAAGCTGAGTGCCTTGTTGACATTGGCGATCTTGTGCACCCTCATTTTGCCTCGCTCGGGTCTGGCGAGCTGTTCTCCACTTATCACCTGGAAAAAGTACACTCGGTTCACGAGCACGTTCGACAATTTCACTCATTCAAAATGGCTAAATGCCCGTGTTAGGTCAATTCATGATACAGTGTTAAAACTTAGGGCGGGACTCGAGCTCCATCATTGTTCCCAACGACCAGGGTTCTACTCAAAATGCAAACTCTTGACAGCTGCTACAAACAAGACCAGGAATAGATTATTTAAATCAACGGCGGTCGCCCGTCAAAACGTCAACATTCACGGATTCAATTTTCTAACCCGAATCTATTAATCGGCGCGCGAGAGAGCGGTTGCCAATGTTGATTTTTTTATCGATAATGATTTTGACGGAGGCGCGCGCGCCGGTGGCCCTCTACTGGCTATCACTGTTTGGGGGATAATTAAGCTACTGACAAAGACTGTTTATTAGACACTAATTGAATCTAACTAGTGTCACATTTAGCTCGATGAATAAATCTCCAATGAGGCGCCAAACACCGCTCGTAGTGATTCTTGTGTATTCCTCTCATCATTGCGCTTACACCCTGTCAGCAAACCTGGCCTGATGGAAGAGACCAGGTATGGGGATTTAGTGTACTAGTTTAGTTTATTGGGTACTGGCAGCTATAACTCAGTACTGTTTAAGTAGCATTTAAAAGCCTGACGCTATAGGGAATAACCCTTTTGAAACACACGCTCATCCTACATCCGGTACTGAGAAAGCTGCGGCGTCCTTTTGGTATACAAGAATAATGTAAAATGTGTTTCTTATCAGTTAAGATACTCCTTGTGGTTTTCAGGATATTTAACTAAATTATATCACAGCTATTGCAGTTAAAAAGACATTTTCTCAAAGAATGCTCTAGCGGTAGTTGCCCCCACCTCCTTGTTTATTTGACCTTGCTGACCTGCCAAGGCTGCAGGACTTGTGCCCAGCATTCGTTAGAATAAACAGAAATTATCCCAGGACTACGGGCGGGCGGCGGGGTCTAAACATCAATCAGCAGCATTCTCCCAAAATGCTGACCTCAAAATCAGTTCACTAAGTTCCAGCAAATCTCAGTCCACTTTGGAGAGAAGCAGTGGCTTATTGGGTAGCGCATTCGGCCTCAGACCAAGTGACCCTGGTTATGTGTTCTTCCTAGTCAGATTCGGATCGCGATGTTAAATAAAGCAGACTCACCCAACTCTATGGACCCCATGTAAAACAACCCATCGGCTTACTGATGCCATCCATGTAAAACAAGCCATAGGCTTACTGATGCTGTCCACATAAAACAAGCCATAGGCTTACTGATGCTGTCCACATAAAACAAGATGGTCCTATCCGATCTTTCTTCAGTCTAGTGTTAACACTCGGCGGCTCAACGGCCCAGCTACCAGCTTACCTCCAACAGTAACATGAGCTTGAGGCCATTTCTGAAGTCTTCATCAATGTTTTCTATTCCGGTACCAGCCTTTCTCAGGTGAGAGTTACACCACGCAGTAAATGTCTGCAACAGAGAGTCAGTCAGCGTAAGACTAACTAACTCAATTCAAAGGACAGGGAGCGACCAATCCCTTAAATTTAAGGAATCCAATATTTCGTGATCTCTTGGATTGAGTTTATTAGTCCCCCTCCAAAACAATAATTGAGGGAATCATAAGACAATTTCCACACTGCAAAAAAACTAAAACGAGATCCAAAGATTCTACATCGAGCTGTGACATGAAGCAGTCATGAGTGACATCAAAGAGTTCCTTTACGTCACATCATCAAATGACCAACAACAAAAAACACTGCGAGTTCTGTCTACGCGGCTGTCATAACGAGAGTTATAAAAGCTTCGGGTTGCCTCGAGGATAAAAGACAAGAATGCAGGCATTTATAGTCCCCAAGTTGTTGTGACCGTCTCCAAATACGAGCTTGTATTCGTTGGGAATAACACACTAATCATTCGTGTTAACGGGTACTGACAGAGCGGCTGACGAGAGTCGATAAAAAAACTATAGAGTGAAATTTAGTTTTCAGAATCTAGCGTCCAATTACCCAACAAGGAAGTAGACTTTTGGCAACTGCGGACCTGTCAGGCGGAGATAAATAGGGGGCCCGATTCGTGGAATGATGGGGAGAGAGAGGAGAGATCGGGGTGCATGATTGGATGACTCAGTGGATGACTCAGTCATCCGCGAGATAAGGAAGTTCTTGGCCCATGTTTTATCTCCCGAGTCAGCGCCCTGGGCCAAAGAGTTCCCGACAACCACCCAGACTGTCACATCCTTATCCAGAGTTATCTCACTATCTACCAGGGCCAGTAATCAGTCAACAGGAGTGCTGACTCGATTACAGCTACATCGATGATCGGGTAAAATTTGTGGAGAGTATCCAGTAGTTAAGTCTTTTCTTGTCTTTCCATAACAGAACAGCTGTCAAGAGTGGTATAAAAATCGACCCACTGAGTCTATCTCACAACGCATTTCCCAGGGTGAGCCATTAGGAGTCCTCTTGCTTACACCTATGTGCCCCATAGAGAAGGTAACTCCATGAGCGGGTAAACTTTTTTTTATAAAACTCTTATCATGACTCCCAGTGTAGGGAGTTTCGACGCATACGTATGCTAGCTCAATATATTAGATTGAGAGATACGCAAATTCTGCAATAAGCTTGTATTATCAGTTTTGTGTTTTGCACCTAGTTAGAGAGGAGCATTGCAGAATGTACGTTTCGTTCGACTTTACTCATTACAGCGTCGATGCTGTGTAGTCCAGTCATTGCATTGTGAGTAGGAGTGTACGCTAACCACTCCCTGCTACATGACCAACAGACTGCGCCGAATCAATTGTTGGCACTGGTAATAACTGGCAAGAAACCTGACCTCTTTATGCAACGCTGATTATGATAGCAAAAAGATTTTCTGTTAAGTGTTTTGATAGGTTATATGACTTTGATGATTTGTATAGAGCATAAAATAAGTCATGTCATTGATGTATGTATTAATGTTTCTTGGCACTGGCTCCGTCACTAGCGGATATGTGCACATGTTCCAGTGCTAACTTTCTAGGATAATGGGCAAACTCCCAACGTACTGATTTCCATACCCAGATCACTCGTTGTAAGGAAACCATAGCTGCCTTATCTTCCTCATATGACATCTGCACTGCTATGATGAGGCAGCGAAGTTAAATACCAGCTGTGGTTTAGCATGGAGTACCACCAGAGGGTCAGAAGCAATGCTCCATCTCATAGTGAGGGTTGGTTTTGCTGAGCTAGGATTGCTTTGAGGAGTTCCCACTCACAATATGAGGCTGCCATGACAAGGCATGCCTACTAAAGCATCTACGACTATAACCTGGCTACCTAGTTCAGTCGGCAACCCTTTGCAGACAGTGACTGCTGCTATCTAGGCCACTTACTTAGGGAGCATTTAGTTAAGTAAATACTATGCAAACCTTGTTCTTATATGCCTAAGCAAAGACACTGAGCAAAACACACATGGATCGCTGCATGGATTGCCAGCAGCATTGTGTGTTAATCATGGTATTATGTATCTCGTAGCCGAGATATCGGCCCTATCGCGCGGCGCACCATATTTGGATATTGACAAGGCGAACCGCTGTCAACAATAGAACGACAGATAATGCTTTGAATGTTTTGAATGATTGGTACGCATGCTATTGGCGTTTTCACAATGTTCATCAACCCGACATTCCTTAGATGCTATCTGCTTGAAGCAACTGGGCCAGCGGCGGAGTAGGAAAGTTTATAATTCATTACTAGGACCTAAAACACCTCGCAGTTTGTCATTCATCATAGTGACAGGAGTGACGTTGTCTTGTTGCTCGGTTCGATGAGAGTGATCAGTCAATCAGTGGAGAGAGGTGTGGGCTCAGTCAGGCATGACTGAGTTATACCTCTGGCCAGGCTAGTCTAAATAGTAGGTACGGCGGCGGGCAGGGAAGTTGAGTAGAGGTTAGAAGTCATGCCGTCGAGTTTAATGATGGGTCTGCGACGAAGGACGGCTGGCTGCGGGGCAAGAGATTACAGCCTGAGTTAACTAGTTACTAACTGTGCTACTAAATACATCACTGGTGATGATAAGATAAGACTTGACACACTATACCACCGTTAGCTAGGAGCGGGTGAGCAGACATTATCTTAACGACACAAGAGTGGCTTAAAAAATTAAGCCAGTTTGCTCCGCTCCCTGTAGTACATCTATAGGATACCCCTCTACTAGGTAATTTGATCATCATCAACCGCTTAATATACATACACAATCTTATTCTGGTCAGGATTAGTAAGAAATATAGTGTATATCTAGTGAGCTGACTCTTGCAATACGCTGCTGTGTGCACGGATAGATTCATTCTATACCCGCAACCAGACTGCAATGATAATTTTACTCAAACTCATTAGCGCTTCATAGTCCCTGGCATTCAAGATTATTATGGGGTAAAATAAACTTGTGGAAAGAAAACATGAGATTCCAGTATGCCCTGTGTTTTGATAATCCAGACAGAAGCCAAACTAAACAATAGTGGGTTTTTAGTAATGGTTACAGCAGCTAGTTATCATGATAAGACATGGAAGAAGACCTACTGGCTGAGACAAAACTATG
>Ga0224501_10002702_pt1 | contig 13963 bp, 10 predicted proteins | sample SF_Oct11_sed_USG_4_FD_169105 | JGI IMG/M metagenome (GOLD analysis project Ga0224501, IMG submission 169105) | Sediment microbial communities from San Francisco Bay, California, United States - SF_Oct11_sed_USGS_8_1 | ecosystem: Environmental > Aquatic > Marine > Sediment | place: USA...
AGTAGACAGAAACAGGGTATAATAGACAGAAACAGGGTATAGTAGACAGAAACAGGGTATAGTAGACAGAAACAGGGTATAGTAGACAGAAACAGGGTATAGTAGACAGAAACAGGGTATAGTAGACAGAAACAGGGTGTAGTAGACAGAAACAGGGTATAGTAGACAGAAACAGGGTATAGTAGACAGAAACAGGGTATAGTAGACAGAAACAGGGTATAGTAGACAGAAACAGGGTATAATAGACAGAAACAGGGTAAAGTAGACAGAAACAGGGTATAATAGACAGAAACAGGGTATAGTAGACAGAAACAGGGTATAATAGACAGAAACAGGGTATAGTAGACAGAAACAGGGTATAGTAGACAGAAACAGGGTATAGTAGACAGAAACAGGGTATAGTAGACAGAAACAGGGTGTAGTAGACAGAAACAGGGTATAGTAGACAGAAACAGGGTATAGTAGACAGAGACAGGGTATAGTAGACAGAAACAGGGTATAGTAGACAGAAACAGGGTATAGTAGACAGAAACAGGGTATAGTAGACAGAAACAGGGTATAGTAGACAGAAACAGGGTATAGTAGATAGTCCGAGTCCAGAGTAACATAACAAACAAAAAAGCTGTCAATGCGCGAAGTGAGCAATTTTAAAATTGTATAATCTAGTTGCATTTACTAAAACCGTGCATGAAACCATTCCAAAGTTGGGGGGCTACTAGGCTAAAAGCCGAGTGCATGACAAAAGCTTTGCACAGGATAGTATTTCATACACCCTCATACAGTCTAAAAGGGAACCTGACCTGCATGTGCCCCCTATCATTGTTATAGGACTACATTGAAGCGTACTAAAAGTCTGTCAAATTGTTCGATTGAGTAGATTGAACGCAGATTAATGTGAAAAGAGGTGATAAACCATACAGTCGATATGTACACGAGCATACTGTACATGCACATAATATGCATGCTTACGTGTGCAGCTGCACTATAAACATGTACCTCGGTCCTGGGTGATCTGTATACTAAAATGAGGGCATAAACGGCTATCATAAGCACACCCATGTATCCTATCATATACTATAGGATAAGCAGCCAGTGGATATGGGAATTATTCCCTCCTGGTTGGCAACGCAAAGACTTGGGACAGAGCTGACAAAAAAGGTTGATGGCCAATTCTCTATTTTGCCTTTAGCAGGATGGCAATGAGTCTTTGGCCGATTATAGCCTTGTTTAGGGCCGTAGCATTGATACAGTGACACCCGAAAGACACGTAGCCGAATCACTAAGTCAAACCTCTACATGGCACTTGACAGTTGACCGTATGGTCGAGAATTCTATCGCCCATTGCGACTGCATGTGACGTCACGTCTGGGTAATTAATTGCCGCGCAGGCGCAAAGCTCTTTGTCCTCCAAAGATAAAAAGAATATTGTTTGTGTTGATTGCGCTGCTGACCGAGTGAATGTAATCACCACTTTCTACGCCTCATAACCATATCAACGCATAGATTGGTCATGGCTAAAGCTGACCAGGATACAAATCTGTCTGATTTAGACATCGTTGACGAGGATGAAGCTGGTAAGTGTCAAGAAATTCCCATTGGGTAAACTCAATGGAAGCGATCGAATCGTTTTTGTTGGCGGGGTTTACGTTATAACCGTCAAGGGGATTCCCTTCATTCTTCAGAGGACGAAGTTTGCCTTTATAAAGCGCTTGTGACCTAGAAGGCCCAGGTAGTAACGCTTTACCAGCGGGGACACCGCGGGTCGAATATAGAGCCTGATTTAATTTTGATGTCAATGGGCCGACTAGTAGTACTGAGGGGACTATGCACAGTGAATCGGAGGTTCGTCAAGTCACGTGACGATACCGTAGACCAGACCAGGATGATACAACTCCAAATAGTTTATAACTGTTGCCCTTGCATTTTCATACCCCAGGTCAAGATTTTGAACAACCTGCTATAATGGCAGACATGCATGCCATGGTAGACGACCGTAAGTATTAATAAGAATTGAGTGGTTATATTGCCCCAATGCCTCCACTAATTCAGCACTTCCCAGATACAATGTAATGTAATGCAACAGTTTACAAGTACTGACTGACACACACACACACGCGCACACACACATACAGACAGAAGGATCCTTTCTATGTCCGCGGCATGGTGGCTTGCCGTGGAAATGCCTCCAAGGCTGCATGGCTGATTGCTGGCATGGGGGTTTAGTATATGTGTAACCCACAGATTTCCTTTATATTCAAAAAATAGTTTGTTGAGTGAATGAGCCTAGTGTTTTCTCTTATCTAGTAGCCTACTGGTGTTACATAGAAGCCGTAGAATCCTGGGTTCATATAAGTCTAGGCTTACTGTCGAGTGACGGCCCAAGTTCAGATTTATTTGAATACAATGGGCACCCGTTGCACTCGGCAGCTGTCGCAGACTCGTATGGAAACCGGCCAGGTGGCTATGGAATAGCCTACAGTGTCCTGTAAAAACCTGGTTTATGTTGTGTACTTGTCGTCGTTTGATTCCACTAACAAAGATTTTAACTCTAATTTTCTACACACGCAATCAGTGCTCACTTGTTCGTAGCCACCACTAGACCAATGACACACTGAGGTTCGGGCCATGGTTTCCCATGCGGTGCATAGTCCGATTGGTTCAATTGGCTGGTATCTGTTTCTGATAATACCAATCCGGAGGCAAAGGCAGAGAACCAGTCCCGACTGACTGTGGCGGCTTTTTTCCTCCTCTAGCTGAGTGTCCAACACATCACCCTCAGTCTTTGAAAGCCACAGTTCAGTCGGTGGGGGGTAGAGATAATTGAAACGTTAACATGGTGTTTGGATTAAACTAGACATAATCTTACCACTCGCAGGTTTCGCAGTGCCCTGATATTTTTGGCAGTGTTGGTGAAAAGAATTCTTAATTTTTTTACAGAAGAGCTGACATCTAGGAAAGGCAAGAAGAGAAAGTCTGCTGTTTCTGAGAAAAAGAAAGCCAAGAAGAAGAAGAAAGCATTAGATCTGGACGATGCCTCCCAGGAGGACAGCGAATATGAGATCACAACACCGACGCAGAAACCCAAACGCTCCACAAAGGTTCTACTGACAAACTTACTATAAACTTACAATAAACCAGGAGTCGTACATTCAGGCAAACTGTCATTCAAGGAGTAGGGAAATCTGGAAGACTGAGCCGGCAGTGTGTGGCTGCCTCTGTACGAAAACTCCTCCCATTCAACTCAGTAATTTTTTACTTGTTGGCTAACTAAGAGTGTGACTCACATATGACCTGGATATTGGTCGGGAAAAGTCCAAAATCGGAAACCCTGCACAGGCACACACCAAATTAGAGCAGTCACTGTACTCAGCTTACTTTCGCGTGATAAACCCAGGACACGAACTTGTTGCATCACTAAATGATAATGATGAGCCATCGTTTGTGATTGGTTTATTCTGCAGGGTCTGAAGACATCTGCGGAGCTGTGCAGTGAGTGGAGTCTGGAAGATGTTGAGCTGGAATATGATGAGGATGATTTCGCTAATCTCACCACATTCAAACTTTACTCCGAAAGCATTAAACCACTTGGTGCGTCTCCTTGTGATCTAAGGTCATAGTACCACATGGGCACTGCTGTACTGTGGTAGGACAATTCCAAATAATGGATATTATCACATTGGGGTTGAATCTGTTTGCTGGATATCCGTGTGGCTATTGCAGCCTCACAGTCAAATGACCCAGAAGTTGAATCTCAAAACCTCTAGTGGCAAAACACATTCAGAGGCTAAATATTGCAGCTTAAGTCGAGGCACAGAGGCTGTAGAAGAATTATTATTATCTTCTTGATAATTACTGTAGTGGTGGCTGACAACCCGAAGCTGACTGGTCACAAGCTGACAAAGTTCCTATCAGCGAAGTATAGAGAGTTTGTAATGCAGGCTCCAGCTAGCGAGAGGGACAACTATAAAGGAGTAGGTGAGTATACATGTAAAGGAAATACACGGGTCACAGAGTTGGTTTTGATACAGAGTTTCCTTGCTATGAGGGTAAAAACACAGCAGAGGGGAGGATGGATGACAGATTAGGAGGGTAGGATTCGTATCTGACTGGCAGAGCAGGTTCTCTGGGTGGGCTAATTTCAAGCAGTCCTGGACTGGGTAATAATTCCAGGGCTTCCCGAGACACCAATTTCATATGATTTTAATCATGAATCACTTCATCTAAACTGATCGAGGATTGGTTTTTTGTGTTGTGATTATTTAGGCAAGGCTTGTTTTTATGAGTTGTGACAGAAAGTCTAAATAAGTAATAGTATGCTCCTCTTGGTGTATAATTTATGAATTGTGACCTGAAATTTTAAGGTTGTTATATCTCCTTTAGTTTTTCCTGATGAGGATGAGGATGAACCAGAGGCGAATAAACGAGGACGGCGCGAGCGAGCTCCCATCAAGATAAAAATCGGCAGGAAAAAGAAGACAGACACAAAGGGCAGCGATGTATGCGAAATGCTAACTAGTCCGGTCTATTCAGTGATTTCCTGACAAAACTCAGTGTATTTTTTTATGGATCTCTGAATTTTGCAACCAAGCCTCTAGTTTGGTTTTTGGTTAGCAGCCTCATTTATACCTAGTCGTGTCAGAAGGGGCCTACTTGGTTCCCCCAGCTAGCATATATAAAACTTCATGCCCGGACCCTCAACTTGAACAACACTATGAATGGGGTAATGCGATGAGTTTGCTGACAATAGTTTATACCTAATTTGAGAATGAAATCCAATGCTACTCTACATTCACAGGCCGATGACTACAACACAAGTGATGAGGAGTTTGAGCGGCAGCTAGCTGAGGTTTCCACGGCAGCCGACTCTCCATCCGATACGAGCTCGGTGAAGGGTAAGGCCAAGACGAAAATGGGCAGAGGTCAAGGCCGGCCACCTAAGAAGAAGGCCAGTCATCACCTGAAAAAGACGCAACGGTTCCCTACTGATGGTGAAGGCGACGGATACGAGGTAGGAGCTGGCAGTTCACAGCTTAGTGGAAATCTCCAGATATGGAGAGATAAGAGGAGATTTTTATTAACATTTGTGAGTCTCTGTACACCCTCACATTTTAAGTCTGTTGCCAAACTGTCAGGTGAGTTTTGCAAGTGAAAAAAGCAAAAATCTGCAGCATCCTGGGATACCTACCAAAATATTTCTTGACATTGGCACTTCTCCTCTGAAGGCTGAATTTATGGAGTTCCTAAAATCCTCCAGTTAACTAAAGTATAATGTCCTACTGAAACCCTTGAGGTTTCCTATAAAAAACTTCAGAAAATCGAGGTCGTGTCATTGGGACATTCGCTGACACGCTGCCCATTCACCCCACTCATTGGTTGTAGACTGATCATCAGGATTACTGCGAGGTATGCCAGCAGGGAGGAGAGATCATGCTGTGTGATACGTGCCCGAAGGCATACCATCTCGTCTGCCTAGATCCTCCCTTAGAGGAGGCCCCCGAGGGAAAATGGAGCTGCCCTCACTGTGTAAGTACCTATCTCCTTACTATGTGCGGGAATTCCTCATTACACGTCGAATATAGGGAGTAGTGAGGTTAATGCCGGACTTGTTTTGTAGGAGACAGAGGGAATCCAGGAGCAGGAGGAGGATGAGCATGCAGAGTTCTGCCGGGTTTGCAAAGATGGCGGGGAATTACTCTGCTGCGATCAGTGTCCGTCAGCGTATCACGTAAAGTGCCTGAACCCTCCACTGATGGAGATACCAGATGGAGAATGGCAGTGCCCCCGATGCTCGGTGAGTAACGCAACTCTACTCTGCCAGGATAGCTCTGTTGGTAAAAGCTTAGATCTGCAATCTACGGATTGCAGGTTCGAGCCCCACTGCCGGCGAGGTGTTTTTCTGGTATGGGTCATTAGCAAGCCTCTCACTCCGAATGGCTAGTGTGGGTTCGGAAATGGAGGTCCCAACCATTGGATTCTGATCAAAATCACTCCACGATTGTAAAAGATCCACCTCTCCCTTCTCGCTAATGAGCAGCCGAATTTCGTTGGGTGACATGTAAAACAAATGGCTTAGGTTGACTGAGCCCCCAACCTCCCAGGACCATCCGTTCAGAATTAGCGGCTGCCTTGGTAGAATGTGAGTTGGCCCGGGCAAGCCAACTTACACTATAAACTCCTCACATTCCTAGTTGCTATCTGGCTTGCCAGATGACCCCCATACTCAGTAATGAGTGGGCACCTACTCCGCCCTTCCTCCGGTTCCCTGTCCTGTGCGGGGAGACAGGCAGCAGGCACTAACGGGTTCTTCTATCTGACTAAAACATGCTACTGATATTGTAAAAGCTAACTGAACTACTGCCACAGGTTGGCTTATGGCAGGATATTGTAAGATGAAATTGAGTCTAGTCTACGGTCAAAATATCCACACTCTGCAACCCAACGGTTCTGTAAACAGAGAGTCCCGAAATTAGACCATACCTGAGTAAGATGGTGTGTTTTCCTATGGTTAAATGGCTACAGAACTGACTTTCATCTCTTTTAAACTGGGGTTCCACCATTAGGTGAGCAGTCACACCCGAGGTCGAGTGAGGACCTTCACTACTCGCAGTGATTGTGTTGATATCACTGACCCCTGTTACTATATTTCAGGCGGAGCCACTCAAGGGTAAAGTACAGAAGATATTAACCTGGAGATGGAAAGGACCACCCGCTCCCAGCGACGATAATAAGGATGAACTGGACCACACACCTGCTCATAAACTGGTAACAATGCTAAAATGGCAACTGCTAAGGTTCCTGTACGGCTAGCAGCCCTATCTCTTGGAAGAGAGCTGAGGCGTGCAATAATGATGTAATGTAGGCCAATGGCTATAACCTTCTCTATGTCTCTTGGTTAAATTTTCACGGTTTCCCTAAAGATACATGTGATTCTCATGCATGCCTATGTACTGCTAGCCAGTGTATGTATCAGTAATGCCTGCCATGGTAGTCGGATTGTTGGTATTCGTGTTCTTAAGACGGAGTTATTCTCTCTTGACAGGCTGAGCACAGAATGAGAGAATACTTTATAAAATGGACTGACATGTCTTACTGGCACTGCAGCTGGATATCAGAAGTCAGGGTACGTTGCTCTTTCTCCTTCCCACCTGGTTACATTTAGCAAGCCTTGAGCGGTCTCGTTTGTTTGAAGGACAGACTACGTTGAGAAATGTGAATGACTGTTGCCCATCTTGGCCGAGACCTTACATCTTCACTCTTCCCTTGTTTTTGATCTGGACTTTGCATTCCAATCTTATTTTCTTTATACTTCTCATCTCCTTTACAGCTGGAAGTCTATCACCCCGCTCTCTTCAGAAACTATATGAGACGTAATGACATGGACGAGCCTCCACCTCTGGAAGACGGATCCTCATACGGCCAGAAGAGATCAGGTCGGCTGCCTACCACCTAATCCCCCTACCACAGCTCACCTCCTTCCAGCCTAGCACTCCTCCGCTGTAAAACTGTCATTTCATCCTATTGTCTCACCCCTTCCTGAGGGTCTGGAGTCTCTGAGCTTATCATTTTAGGGACAGCATTGAGCGCAGCAGATTGTATGGTGCCCAGGAATTTATTTGCTATATAGCTAACATTCATCCCTTAACCGTCATTGGCTGTCCATAGGTTCTGTTAGGATTACTATGGGAACCAACCTCCGTTCTGTGTTTGCAGTGAAGAGGAGGCAGACAGATCCTCACAACCTGGAGGAGAGGTTCTATCGTTACGGCGTTAAACCCGAATGGCTGCAAGTTCACAGAATCATTAACCACAGGTACGACTGTGAATGTAGGGAGTTATCTTTTCCATGGGACTGTCGCAGTATGAGGAGACAATACTGATATCATATCGCACCAGGGGAGCCGATCCCGAGCTGAATGATTCCAATCGCTGTTATCAAAAGATAAATTGGTTTAACTGCTGTCAGATTGATGGGCGCACGATTCTTATACATATGTCATCTAGGGATCATATGGTCCCAAGTTTTAATAATGTCAAAAACCTCCATCATCTGCATTGACAAGCGTTGCTGTTGGTATCAATTCTCCTGCTTACCTAAAGGATGACACTCACCAAGAGCGTATGTGCGCGTATTTGTCTGCTATGCATATTTCTCAATCACGCGCAAATGCGTGTTGGATTCAACTGAGTTACTAATTGAGAAGACCTGTGGTCGGCTGACGCTCTACGATTCTGCCTGCAAAATTATACAGCGATACCAACATCCCAACAAACAACCGATGAGCTACCCATGAACAGCTGCAAGAGTTAGGGGTTTCCCCACAACAACTGAACAAGAAGCTACTTCATAGTTTCGTGTTTTCGTTTACTGAAACTAGTCCTTTTGGACCTTTCGTTCGACTTGCTCATTAATTTGTGATCAATTCTGTTCAATTCATTATCAATCTAAACTTCCTTATGGGGCCTACTCAGTATCCCATATCCCACAATCTTCATTCATTTTAAATATCTCTGATCTCTCACTCGCGCATAAACGGTATCGGATCGAGTCTCCTTTTGTGAGAATTTGGAGTTAGGCATCCTTGTAAATACGCGTCCATTGCGTTTGGTAAATTGTGAAGTGTGAGAGCGCAAAACTCCCTACGCGTATACGCATCGCGCACATACGCGCTTGGTGAGTTTCATCCTTAACACTGAGATAGCTGGGGTGTATCACCCCCGTCAAGTCTTGTCCAGCTGTGACACACCCTGCTCATTTCCTGATCTCTTTTCTGTCTGTACAGAACGACTCGTGATGGTACCGGTTGGTATCTGGTGAAGTGGAGAGATCTCCCGTACGATTCAGCCACCTGGGAGACAGATGAATCCGGCATCGCTGACTTCCAGACCGAAGTGGATAAATACATGGCTCTGAGGTGAGTGCCAGCCCATTACACAACATGATAGAATGTTTACTTCTCACTATAGTCTAGTCTGTTAGAATCCATGTTCACTGCCTCAGCCCACTGTTACCTCTGGCACCAAACTCGACATACTGGGTTGCCTCATGATGCCTTAGATTCGTTCGTTAGAATCTAATCAAGTGTAACTCATAATCTAGAGATAGGACGGCACAACTTCAGATCGGGTTACAGCTAACACCCCCTTTCAGTTTATCTGATATTTTTTGGAGATAGTGGGATTAGGGTTGGCCATGATTTCTATACTGTTTGGTTTTGGTGTTGGAAACGAATCACAGATGACTATCAAATATCGCAGTTGGTAAGGCAGTGGGGGATAAGGATACATGGGGTGTATGTGTCCAGTGAATACTTCATTTTCTCTTTGATATCACAGGGAAGTCATGCTGGGAGAACAGAAAGAAATAGAAAAGCAGAGGGCCAAAAAGGGAGGCAAAGGGTCTAAAAACAAGAGCAAACGTTATCCAGATAAACCTCTCGCTGATGTGAGTACACGCTGCCGCTCTTCGTTCGGCTGCCACACATCAACTACATCTTCATTTCACCCAGTTATATCTCTAATTATTGCGTGTAGTTGCAGTTAATAGACATTGGTGGCCCATATAATGTCCTGTATAACCCGGTTTCTGCTTGTGTTGCATCTCTATAGGGAAGGCCTCAGGTAAGCGGCTGCTGTTGACACCTGTGTGTTATAATTACCTATTCTTCTGTTGTTCTTCCTCAAATCGCGAGAATGGCTGGGAATTCTGCAAACACACTCGCCCGCCTGGCGACTGAGTTGGAACTCTGTTAATAAACCAGTAATTTTGTCGAGGGCCATATCAGCCCGCTCTCTTATATTTGTATGGCACTATCAGTGTTCTTTTTGTGTGGCTGATACAGCGCTTCGTCATCAGAAAAAATTGTACGCTTGATCTCTCGATCTTCCTCAATTCAAAGAATTATTACAATTATGCCGTCAGCGTCGTTGACCAAAGTGGCTGCAGGGTATTGGGAGGGACCCGTGTTGTTAAAATAAGGGGGCCCAGGATTTTTATGTGGATTACTTAAGTTCGCGGTCTATCCAAAGCGTATTTATATAAAGATAGTCCAGACATATAATGACAAATACCTTACTGTATTATGGCAGCTACGAAAGAAGTATGATAAGGATCCTGACTATGTGGAGGCGACAGGAGGGAAGCTGCATAACTACCAGCTGGAAGGAATTAATTGGTTACGGTTCTCCTTCGGTAATGGTACTGACACTATTCTGGCGGATGAGATGGGCCTGGGGAAAACTATACAGACTATTACATTCCTATATTCTCTCTATAAAGAGGTTAGTTCTATGGGTGATCAGGTGAATGAAAAGGGGTAGTGGGTAGCCCACTGAGCTTCAGACCTGGAACTCCTTCCCATTATGGTCACATTATGGTCTTTCACAATCATCAAATTAAGATGAGGCTCACCCCAAGCGTGAACCTTCTATGGGCACATCATGCACTAATCTGGAAACAGTCCTCTATCTATGTACTGTAAAAATAATTCTAAGATATAGCACAAGCCTTCTCCAGTGATGTTTTTCAGGCCAAGCTCTCGGGCAGGGCATTGAATTGAATACTGGTTTTCTGTTGTAGGGTCATAGCCGCGGCCCCTTCCTAGTGTCTGCTCCACTCTCTACTATTATCAACTGGGAGAGAGAGTTTGAGTTCTGGGCTCCTGACTTCTATGTCGTGACATACTGTGGAGATAAGGACAGTCGCCAGGTTATCAGGTACCCCCAGCATGCTTGAATGGCCCAACGCCTCCACCACTTTCTGCCTTCACGGCACAGAACTCGTTATATACCGGCTCAGTATATGGCATTTTTCATCTGGTGGAGGGTTGTAGGCATCAGCATCATCTGTAATAATGTGGCTGTATAACTGCTCTCTGTGCTTTTCTTGTTGGTACAGTAGTATTGTCATTTGTGCTCATGAGCACAGACTTCCTGGCAAGATGCTGAAGTGCCGAACATGTCATACCTTTCTGTGTACGAGTGTAATGTTTTCTTGGATTTGTCCTCTCTTGCATACATTGGGAGAGGGTATATAATTTCATGTGCTTCCTGTCCGGCTATCGCATGATGTGCGTCTGTCTGCAGGGAGCATGAGTTTTCCTTCTCCGAGAACGCTGTCCGTAAGGGAGAGAAGGCTTCTAAACTGCGTCAGGGTTGTAATGTAAAGTTCCACGTGCTGCTGACTTCATACGAGCTCATCAGTATTGATCACGCCCTGCTCGGCAGCGTAAACTGGTCGTGTCTTGTTGTGGATGAGGCGCATCGACTGAAGAATAACCAGAGCAAGGTCAGTGAAAAAGCGACGGGGTGAACTCTGTGGGTGACCAAACCACATAGTTAGCCTTCCTCTTACTCTAAGAGAGGATAACTCTATGTGCTGAGCACTGTGGGTATTATGAATGCCGTATTCCCTTGCCTGTTTTGATGTCAGTGGACAGAAGCCTCCCTGGGTCAGCTGTTCGCTAGAAGGAATTTTTTTTTTAATCGGGTGCTTTGATACGAGAATTTTCTGTACCTGTTCTTGATGTACAATTTCTGCGCCAGATATCACTGCAGCATAGCTTTTCTAATAAATACATCGTTAGGATGGCATAAGGTGAAAGGTTGGATGACGAGGCAAATTTTTTTTGGCTTACCAGAATCAGTGTGTCTCAAAACCTACCTGAGTCGAATAAAAGTTCATACTGAGCAGGGGATGTAGTAAAAAATACGGTTAAATCTGGGAATTTTCAAATGAACTTTCATTCAATTGAAATTTTCCAGCGCGACGTAAATTGTCGCAAATGGCGTCGCAGCGGGTCCATGTTATTACATATGCGCGCCTGCGCGATGGGTAGCCAAAGTCCAACTTCTACAACCTTGTCACGCTTTTGACTACTGGGATTGAAGTATGAGCACGAAATTGGCCCAAAAACGAAAATAAATACCTATAAATTCACTGAGTTTAGCTTAGTCCTAACTCTTAGTCTATCTCGCAATCAAAGTGAGTGATACTAACTCGGTGACCGAGTGAATTTACTCACCTCTTCCGAAAACGGTGTTTCAGTCTTAGTTTGTGTTCGTTACTTATAGCAAAACTAGTGTTCTTATTGCGTAAACAGGCCAGCAGTATGTTTGCAACCTAGTCCTATTCAAAGTGGCTGTCTGACACTGTAATATGTATGGTTTTCTACCAGTTGAAGCCATGGCGTCAACTCTACCCTTTAGCATGATCGTTGTAGCAGGTCACCTGCATTCCCTGGAATTCCCGGGCAATATCGACCAAATGTGGCTCACTCGCTTGTTTGACAGACCTGGAGGTAGTGCTTCCACTCTAGACCCATTCTCAGCGCTTGTGTACAACCTTAGGAATGTGTCAGTGGCTATGAGGTGTCCCAAAGATTGAGACACTCTCTGTAAAGCCGGGTAGTAAATGATAAACTTTGAGTGCCTGGCCATTGACTAGTCATCAAACTTGCGATATTATACGTCATATAAATGGCCGATTAGGCTCTGCCTTTTTAAAAACGTTTTTCAGATGGTGCCAATTTTGCTATCTTTAGCGCGGATTTAAGGGCACTTTTACTGTACCTATTGCACTGTAATTTGAGTCAGGTAGGTTTGGAGCCATGCTGATCCTGATCAGCCAAAAAAAAATTGCCTCGTCATCCAACCTTAAAAACTAGTAGTAGAGCAGACATTAGCTGGTCCGATACTTTGAGCATTAGTAGTGTGTATTTGTGATGAGTATGACATAAGGCCCCATTTTTATGATGTAGTACCTGATTGTTTGAATGATTGGAATGAATCTTTTCGCGTCAGTAGGGTTTTCTCATTGATCGCTGTTTGCTGTAGTTCTTCAAGATTTTGTCCGGCTATAATCTTGGCTACAAGCTGCTGTTAACAGGAACTCCTCTGCAGAATAATCTGGAAGAACTGTTTAACTTACTCAACTTCCTCTCCCCGGAGAACTTCCAGTGAGTCCCATCTCTCACCCAGAATCTCAAGAGTTATCGTTGTCATGAACTCTGTGTGAATGCAGAGTAAATAACTTCAACGAATTTATTTGCATATATTTTCCTGGACATTTGTTCCGAGCATTTTACCCAGCGGTGTTTAAGCTTTGGCGCAGTTGGAGTTCCACTCTAAGAATCACCTTGTGACATAATCCCCAGTTCCTGCTACTCCAGAAAACGCCTATGGCTTAAGGGGGCCCTAGATAGAATGGCCAAGTGCCTGCGTAGTATGGAAATAACTCATGTTAAATCTGTGTGGTAATTCCTCTATTTGGAATTCACTGTATATCGCCGGGGGTTGCTAACCCACTGTTACTTTGTACCCTCAGGGAGCTGCAGGGCTTCCTGGAAGAGTTTGCCGATATTGGTAAGGAGGAGCAGATAGCCAAACTACACGACCTGCTCGGTCCTCACCTACTGCGACGTCTCAAGGCTGATGTGCTGAAAGGCATGCCTGGCAAGTCAGAGTTCATCATACGAGTGGAGAACAGCCCCATGCAGAAAAAATATTACCGATACATTCTCACCAGAAACTTTGAGGCACTGAATGCTAAGGGAGGAGCTAAAAATAACCAGGTCAGTAAAATGGTGACACCCTCCACCCCTTGTTTTCACCGGAAGTTAGTCTCTCAAAAGTTTTGCTAGCGGTCTCAATAGATTTGTTGGACAGTCAGTCAGTTGGTTAATTAGTTAGTTAAATGTGCTGCCAATGATAATTATTCTTCTCCTACCTTCACAGGTGTCTTTACTAAACATCATGATGGATCTGAAGAAGTGTTCCAATCACCCTTATCTTTTTCCATCCGCTGCTGACGAAGCCCCGAAATATCCTAACGGCATGTATGAGACGCAGGGTTTGATAAAGGCATCCGGTAAAACAGAACTGCTAGCTAAAATGTTGAAAAAGTGCAAGGAAGATGGCCACCGTGTGCTCATCTTCTCACAGGTTAGTGGATTGATGGAACATTTTT
>Ga0224501_10002703_pt1 | contig 13962 bp, 9 predicted proteins | sample SF_Oct11_sed_USG_4_FD_169105 | JGI IMG/M metagenome (GOLD analysis project Ga0224501, IMG submission 169105) | Sediment microbial communities from San Francisco Bay, California, United States - SF_Oct11_sed_USGS_8_1 | ecosystem: Environmental > Aquatic > Marine > Sediment | place: USA...
GGGCCGTTCCACCTCCGGTCTGCCGGCGGACCGCATCTGCTCCACCACCTGCTTCACCTCCTGCGCCCGGTCCATCCGGGCGACCAGCAGGGCGTCATCGGTATCAATGATCACCGTATTCTCCAGTCCCACCGCGGCGATGATCCTTTTGCCGCCCTGGATGAGGCAGTTTTCCGTGCCTTTCAGCACCACGTCCCCGCTGACGGCATTCCCGGCGTTGTCTCTGGGACGACGGCGCTGAATTTCATCCCAGGTTCCCAGATCGCTCCAGTCCAGATCCGCCGGAATGACCATGAGGTGGTCGGTTTTTTCCAGCACCAGGTAGTCCAGGGACTCCCGGGGCAGGCCCTCGTAAATCCGGGCCATGAGATCCTCGTCTAGCCAGGAATTGGCCCGCAGGGTGGAATCATGGGCCTCGAACACCCCGATGGCCCCCGGGGCGAAGGTCTGGAATTCCTCAATCAGCGTGCGCGCCTTGAACATGAAAATTCCGGCGTTCCAGACCGCTCGCCCCCCGGCCAGCAGTTTCTTGGCCTGGTCCAGGGGTGGCTTCTCGATGAACACCTCGACCCTGTACACCCCCGGCGCCATTTCGGCATCGTAGCTGATATATCCCAGATTGGTGGCCGGATGGTCGGGCCGGACGCCCACAGCCGCCATGCCGCCATCCATCACGGCTTCCGCGGCCCGGGCCAGGGCCTGATCGAAGGCCTTTTCCCGCCCGATGACCTGATCGGACCAGATGACCGCCAGCCGCGCCTCCGGGTCCAGATGGTACATCCGCAAGGCCCCCCACAGCACGGCAGGGGCGCTGTCCTTGCCCACCGGTTCAGCCAGCACATTGACCTCCGGATATCCGGGCAGGACCTCCCTGGCCTGGAGGGCCACCTGCCGGGCGTGGGCCGCCCCGGTGACAATGTGTATGTTTTCCGCGGGGATGGTGCGCGACAGGCGCAGCAGGGTGCTTTGGAGCATGGAGTGACCGCTGCCGGAAAGGTCCAGCAGTTGTTTGGGCATGTTGGAACGGCTCAGGGGCCACAGACGGGTTCCCGACCCACCGGCCACAACCAGCCCGTACAACCCGCCAGATCCAGCTTTTCCGTTGCTTTTCTTGCCCATGGATTTCCATTCAATTATGGTCTTCGCCACAATGGAGCACACCGCCGGTCAGGCGGCTTTCTGTTCAGCCCGACCGGGCAGCACCCGTGTGTCCACTGATGATTCCCGCAGGGTTCATGCCCTCAGACATTGGTCTGTAATCATACAGGAAGAGCCCTGAAAAGGTCAAAGCCTGAGCCCGGAAAGGTGTATGCCCTTTCCCGGATGGAGTACCGGATATTACCGCCCTGCCAGGGAGAACTTGAATGGTGAACGACCGTAACACGGAAATACTGCCGGATCTGCACGGCCTGCCCCCGGGGAAAAACCCGCAAACAGGCCGCAAGACTCAAATCCGCCCCCCAAACCAGACAGAAGCGAATGCGATCAAAAGAACTTGGTTATCGACAGGTTTTTGAAGTCCTGCTCCAGGCTGGTTTTCAACCCGACCACATCGACTTCACCGCTGGACTTGAATGACTGGAACTTGATATTCACGCCATTTTCGAACGCATAGCCCAGACCGATGCTTTTTCCCTTTCCGCTGGCATTAAAGCCAGCAGTGCCATAAATGTCCCTGGCCTCACTGGAAACAGACCGGAAGCCCAGTTGCAGGCTGCCCATGATCAGAAATTCCAGCAGCAGAGAGTCCCGTTTCACCTCACCGCCCACCAGTTCGTTATCAAAGGCCTGATAATCCTCGGAGTCGTATTCAAGCAGCGCGATAAACGCACCCTTGAAAAAAGCGTCCGCCAAACCTACCCCCACCTGCCGGCCCTTGCGTTGTCCCTCCTGCTCAATCCCGGCATTAAAATCATGCTTGACCTGATCCACTGAGCTGGAAATGCCGAAATAGAAAGGCTGGCTGGCTATGCCGATTCCCATGACCCTTGTTTTGCCTTCCATGTTATTGAGGTCGCTGGCATGATTGGTTTTTTCACCCTTTACACCCAGGCACCAGGACTCCCCCCGGACCGCGAACAGACCGGCTGAGCTCTTGGCCTTGGTTTCCTCACCCTGGGGGCCATAGGTTTCGTCGCGCCCGGCCAGCTTCAGTCTGGCTGTCCCGGACATTCCCAGGTCCCAACCGGTGCTCTTATAACTTGATTCATCGCCGTTTCCGTATCTGGACTGCCCCTTGTCTCCCGAAAGACTGAAGGCCACACTGCCCTTCTTGGCGACCACTCCCGGGTTGATGGGCATTGCTGTTGACCTGTGCTGCACAAAGGGATAAATCGGGTCATACATATCCATGGCCATCATGGTCGTGGTGGCAATCTGCGCCTGGGCGACCGGGGTCAGCATCATCGCGGATGCGGCCAGCACAAAAGCTGACAGGATCATCGCGGGCCTATTAAAAAACCTGGAACGCATCATTGTTTTTCTCCTGGGAAAACATGATCGGACATAGTGCGTTTCACCCTTTTTTTTTAATAGCCCAGAAAAGGGCCGGTTAGATCCAGTATATGCAAATACGCTTCCAAAAGCGATTTCCGGCAATTCAGAAAAATCCGTTGGCAAACAGCACACCCCGCCCGCCCCCGGAAGGGGGTTATTTTCCGGCTTGCCAGCAGAGCGCGCTTGCCGCAGGATTTGTTTTGAGAAGTATGTTCATTGCCAGAGCTTTTTCAAAGGAGACCTCCCACCCATGGCCCGCCGACTGGAAACCCTGCTGATCGCCAACCGGGGCGAGATCGCCCGGCGGATCATCCGCACCTGCCGGGCCATGGGAATCCGCCCGGTGGCCGTGTATTCCGATGCCGACCGCGACCTGCCCCATGTCCGGGAGGCTGACCAGGCCTTTCGGCTGGGGGCGGGCCCGGCGGATGAATCATACCTGAACATGGAGCGACTGCTGAAAGCGGCCCGGGATGGCGGCGCCGACGCGGTGCACCCCGGATATGGATTCCTGGCGGAAAACCCGGCCTTCAGCGCCGCCTGCACACAGGCAGGGCTGATATTCGTGGGGCCGCCACCGGGGGTGATGGAGGCCATGGGAGACAAGGCCCGGGCCAAGAGGCTCATGGAGTCCGCCGGGGTTCCCGTGCTGCCCGGCGTGGAGCTTTTCGGCGATGACGACGGCCGGTCACACCCGGCAAACCTGGCCAGTGAGGCTGAACGGATCGGATATCCGCTGCTGCTGAAGGCACAGGCCGGCGGGGGCGGACGGGGCATCAGGCTGGTGCGAAAGCCGGAGGAGCTGCCGGAAGCCTTTGCCTCGGCGCGCCGCGAGGCCCTGGGTTCCTTCGCCGATGGCCGGATCATGCTGGAGAAATACCTGGAAAATCCCCGCCATGTGGAGTTTCAGATTTTCCGTGACGAACAGGGGCACACCCTGCACCTGTTTGAACGGGAATGCTCCATCCAGCGGCGGCATCAGAAGCTGGTCGAGGAAAGCCCCAGCCCCGCGCTGGGCTTGCCGGGCAAACCGGGCCGGCGCGAGGAAATGTCGGAGGCCGCCCTGCTCGCGGCCCGGACGGCAGACTATGTGGGGGCCGGCACGGTGGAGTTCCTGCTCGATCAGGGGGGACGGTTCTACTTTCTGGAGATGAATACCCGCCTGCAGGTGGAGCATCCCGTTACCGAGGAGTTGCTGGGGCTGGATCTCGTCCGGCTCCAGCTGGAAATCGCGCAGGGGCTGCCCCTGGCCATCCGGCAGGAGGAACTGGTGCCGCAGGGCCACGCCATCGAATGCCGCCTGAACGCGGAGGATCCCTTCCGGGGATTTCTGCCCGGCACCGGCACCCTGCTGGCCCTGGAAACCCCTGCCGGGCCAAACTTGCGTACCGATGCCGGTTATGAGGCCGGCAATCTGGTGGGAAGCCACTATGACTCCCTGCTGGCCAAGTTGATCGTGCACGGGGAAAACAGAAGCGAGGCCCTGCGGCTGATGGGAGACCTGCTGCGCGCTACCAGGGTGGCGGGAGTGTGTACCAATCTGTCCTATCTGGCGGCCATTGTGGGGAGCGCCGACTTTTCCCGCGGGGAGTATCACACGGGATTTATCGGGCTGCACGAGGCGGAGCTTACCGGAGAAGTCCTGGATGAGGGATTGAGGAATCAGGCGTTGCTGGCCCTGGCCGGGCTTACTGCCCACGGTATGATGGCCGGGCAGCCGCCCCTGCTGCGCCCGGAGACGGCCATCCCCGGAGTGGAGCCGCTGACCGGGCGGCTGCAGTGCCGGATAAGACTGGGCGATGAGACCATCCTGGCGGACTGGCGCGTATATCCACGGCAGGGGGGGCTGCTGGTCCGCGCCGAGTGGGATGGGCGGGAGCGCGAGGCGGTGTTCATTGGGCAGGGCGCCTGCGCCGCCACGCTGGAAACCGGCGGGCTGGTGCTGCCGCTGTGGTGGAAGATGGCCGGAGATGAATGCTGGCTGGACATTGACGGCCGGCATCTGCACCTGCGGATTGAAGACCCGGCCAACGAAGCGGAACGGACCGGAGACGACGAGGCGGCCCAGAAGCTGCGGGCACCTCTGCCGGGCCGGATTACAAAGGTGGCCGCTGAGGTGGATGACAGGGTGTCCAAGGGGCAGGTGCTGCTGGTGCTGGAGGCCATGAAGATGGAACACTCCATTACCGCTCCCTTCGCGGGCCGGCTGGTCTCGCTGCCCTTCAGGGAAGGGGCACAGGTGGAACGGGACGACCAGCTGGCCGAGATTGAAGCCGAATAGCGCCGGCCCTCAGGGGTGCAGGCGCTGAATCTCGTTGTTGCGGATCTGGAAGAACATGGACTCCTTTTCCGACTCCCCCCGCTCGTTGAAGGAAGTCATTCCGGTCACGCCGGGAAAGGGCTTCATGCTCCGCAGGGCCAGCGCCAGGGCTTCCCGGCTGGTATTGCCCGGACGGGCGGCCAGGTCCATCAGCAAAAGAGCGGTGTCATAACCCAGGGCCGTGTAATAGGTGGGAGTACGGTAGCCCCCCCGGTGACCGAAGAATGACCGGTGCAGCGAGTTGAACTGGTTCACCCTGGGGTTGGTGTTGGTGCGGTCAAAGGCATCCACGAACACCGCTCCTTCCAGCTTGGTGTCCCCGGCCACGATAACCGAGTCGTCGTTCCAAAAGCGGCTTCCCAGCAACTGCACGTTCTCCGCGTCCACCGTGACCGGATAGGGCGCGATAAGCTGCAGGTCCTCCAGCCCTACCGGCCCGCTGGGGATAAACAGGGCATCGAAATCCACAATGGGGTCGGGGGAGGAATCCCCCACAGCTTCCTGCAATTCCAGGTCAAAAGCTTCCAGGGGGCGGTTCAGACCGGTGAACTCCTCGAATATCTTCTTGAAGCTCACCACGCTCCAGCTGCTGTTGTTGCGTTGATAGGCGGGCGAAAACCCCGAGGCCGCCACCACCGTTCCTCCCCGGGCCTGCACGCGGTTCCAGAACAGGTTCATCATGAAGCTGCCGTAGCTGTCCTGGGGATACAACACGGCAAACCGGCTGACATGCAGATAGTCCATGGCATAGCGGACAAGATCATCCACCTCGTCCTCCTGGCTCATGGAGTGGCGGAAGGCATAGCGGGGGTTTTCCGGCAGTTCCAGTGAAACGGAAAGGCTTATCAGGGGCACCTCCAGATCCTCGGCCAGGGACACCGCCATCTCCGATTCATCCCGGGCAATGGGTCCGATAATCGCCACCACCTGCTCCTCCTTCACCAGCTCATCCAGCATGCGCTCGGTGAGCCGGGGGCTGTTGGCCGTATCGCGCACCACCAGTTCAAACCCTCTTTTGGGCTGGCTCCCGGAGTTTTCCGGCATCTGCCTGATGTCCATCTGAACCGGAATATCCATCCACCTGAGCCGGCCCAGCTTCCGGTTGGCCTCCTCCCGTGAGCCCGCCTGAGACCGGCCCTGCTCGCGGCTCTGGACAAACTGCACGGCCAGCCGCAGCCCGTCCAGCACTTCATTGGCCAGCTCCCGCAGAAAGCGGCTGGAGCTCCCCAGGGGCAGCAGCACTCCCAGCCGGCGCGGCCTGGTGGCCAGGCGCTCTCTGATGTCGTAACGGCTGTCGGTAATGAACTTTACGGTTTCCGGATCGTCGCCCTGCTCCTGCTCCAGGGTTCCCAGGGAAAGCAGGGCCTCCTCGTACTTGCCGGAATTGATAAGCGCCCGGGTTTTGATCTGAAGCGCCTTTTTGGAAAGCCACCCCACCGATCCATGACGTTCCAGGAACTTATCCACGCCCTGGATGTCTCCGCTGCCCTCCAGCAGGTCCATCACCTCCTCGGGCCGGGTCTGCACATTCGCCCCGCCCAGCATCAGTTCCGCCATGAGATGTTCCGCCGCCGCCAGAAACTCCCCCTTCTTCACCGCCGAGGCCCCCTGAAGGCGCAGAAAGTCCCGCCTCTGCCATTCCGGCAGGACTCCCAGAGCCTGCTCATCGAAGAAGAATGACTCCACCAGCGACTTGCCCTGTTCAAAGCGGGCCCGGTTGTAGAAATAGAAGGCCAGGGGAAAGAAATCAGAATCAGGGTAGGTCTCCACAAAGCCCTCTGCCATGCGCTCCAGTTCCTCGGAGGGAACTACCCTTTCCGCCGCCCGGATGAGGTGCGCCTGATACTCGTGCTTAAGGGCCGGCATATCGCGGCCTTCATCCCAGGCCCGCGCCAGTTCATCCTCCATGCGCGCCTTGAGGGGCACATACACGCGGTGACCGTTGCCGCGGCCCACCTCCTGGAAAAGCTCCTTCAGATCCGCCTGGTACCAGCGTTCCAGCTCCTGGCTTTCCATGGTCTCTGCAACCGGGCTGCCTTCTACCACGGGAATATTCCGGCTCAGGATGCTCTGCCCATGGGCCGGCCCTGCCCCCAGGGGGGCCAGGAACGCCGGAATGACAACCAGAGTAAGGGCCGCCACAAACCGCCCGGAGCGCACTCCGCCGGACAACCCCGCACGGGGCCTTGGCTTGGCACAAACTGTCTTTTCCCATGCGCTCATACGGTTCTCAAAATTTTTCACCGGGGTTGAATACCCGGACATCGGCCTTGGCCCGCAGTCCTTCCAGGAAGGCTTTGAGCCTTTTTTCCCGTTCCGCCTGATAGACCCGGCCATACAGGGCCTCCTTGTTGGCCTCATCCAGCTTTTCGCAGTTCATCCGCCCCTTGCGGCGTTCTGAAAACACCTTTATCAGGTGAAAGCCGAATTCCGTGCTGACAGGCTCGCTGAGCTGCCCCGCTGAAAGAGAAAACGCCTTGTCCTCGAAATCCTTCACGAACTGCCCCCGGCTGATGAAACCCAGCCGTCCCTTGTTTGAGCGGGCGCTGGGGTCTTCGGATTCCTTCTGGGCCACCTGCTCAAAATCGGCCCCCTTGAGCAGTCGGGAGCGGATATCCTTGATCTTGTCGAAGGCCTTGTCAGAGTGCCCCCGGACCAGAATGTGCCCCACTTCCACTTCCTTCTCGTCTTGGCCGCCCTCACTGCAAAGCCGGGAAATCTGCTGGGGGCTGACGTATATCTTGGAATCCACCTCGCTCTCCAGGACCCGGCGCCGCAGCATGTCCTTGAGCACGAAGTTCTTCATCTGCTCCTCGGTATACACACTTTCCATCCCCGGGTCGCGGCGCAGGATATTTTCCACCCTTTCGTCCAGTACGCTGTCCGACACCTCTATGTTCAGGGTCTCCGCATGGGCCTCCACGAGCAGATCCTCGATGAGCTGCTCAATGATCTGCTTTTCCATGGCGATCAGTTCCTGCTCCAGCTTATCGCCGGAATAGCGCGACTTCAGCTCCCGGGCCTGCAGGGAACGGAATTCCTCCACCTCTCTGTGGGTTAGCACTTTGTCGTTCACGGCTATACGCACCTGGTCCAGCAGGATTCTTTCTGCGGCCCCCGCCTCAAGACAGGCCAGGGACAGCAGAACGGCCAGCAAGGCAATAGGCCTGAACAGCCGCGCCAACACGCCGGGGCGGGGCCTTATCGGCTGCCGTGGTATGAACCGGACGCTCATCAAGGCACCTCCTCTTCGCCGGCTGGCGGGGGGGGGAAAAGATAGACCTTGTCCCTGCCGGCATCCTCCAGCACCTTGACGGCCCTGTTTCTGAGCGAGGTTATGGGAATGCCCCTGGTGGAGGGGTTCACCTGTAAATCCTGCACCCTGGTCTGCCGAAACAGCCTGCCGTCCAGCAGATAGTTGGTGGTGAGTGGAAACACCACCGGGCGGGCGGCTTCATTTTCCACCAGTTCCGCGAAATCGCTGAACTCAATCACCAGTTTCCAGGGCCTCTCCCCGCCCTGTACAACGGTCTCCATCCTCACCGGAACCATATAGTGCCTGTCTATCCATACTCCCATCTCCGCCCCGTCACTCAGCAGAAACATGAACCTGTCCTTCTCGCCCCGCACCAGACTCATCCGGGAGGGGTTTATCCCCCAGGCTCTCATTCCCCTTTTCCAGGCGGAATATGATGTTTCAAGAAACGGCATGAAGGGCGGGACAATATCCTCGGTTACAAATACGCGTTCAGGATCAAGCCCCGCGGAAACCGGGCTGACCCCTTCCTCCCAGAAGAAATGCAGTGGCTGCCCCTCAAGGGAGCTGGTCTCCACCCCCAGAAAGCGTCCGTTTATCCAGAATACTTCCTGGCTGAAGGACCATTCCGGCTGGGGTACGGGAAGATGCTCACCGCTGCTCTCCTGGTCCCCGCCTTCCTTTTCGAATGGATTGAATACCGTGGTGGTGGCCTTGAACACCAACCGGTGGAGCTGCCCGCCGGGGGTGGCGATCATCTGTTCCAGCTCTTCGAAGCCCGGCTGATAGGCCCCTGCGGTGGAAACCAGGGTCAACGCCCCCGACAACGATGCCCCCAGCACCCCTGCCGCCAGCAGCGCCGATACCAGCAGCGCCGGTATCGCCCTCCGGCCCGCGGCAAACCGGGATAAACTGCGACCGCCGGTTCTGAGCCCCGCATTCGGTGACTGCCTGGACACTGGCTTGATTTCTGTGGGCATTGCCGGCACTTGTTGCAAAAGCGCCGTCCCCGGGGCGGCGCTGTTTCGGGGTTTCTGCTCCGGCTTCATCAACGGGATTGACAAGCTCAGGGTGAAATCAATAGGGTTTCAGGTGGCCCCCGGTATGGCCAAAATGCCTCCGGTGGCCCGCCTGAATATCATTCAACATTGACTCAGCTGGCTTGTAAATGCAATGTCAGGGGACGCACGCCTGGCAACCGGAAGGGCTGTTTCATCCCGGCCCTTGGTATCCGGCGCATTTAAGGGCAACATGTACAATAAATCTGTCGCTGCGGCCGGGACCAGGACAGCCTGACCCGGAACCGCAAGGCGATGCCATTCAGCATACAGACCCGGCACCTGGTGAACGGGCCTGAAATAAGGAAGATAACGGGAATGAAGAGCGAATACAGGGTTGGAACCAGGGGCAGCGACCTGGCCATGCAGCAGACCGAGTCCATCATCGCCATGATGAAACAAAACTATCCGGACACCGGCTTCAGCATAGTGGAGATTGTCACCCACGGAGACCGCTTCCAGAACAAGCCTATCACGGAGATGGGAGAGGCGGTGGACCGGGGTATATTCAACACCGCGCTGGAACAGGCCGTCCTGAAGGACGAGGTGGACTTCGCCACCTGCTCATTCAAGGACGTGGAGACAGACCTGCCCCAGGGACTGACGGCTGTGAGCGTGGGAAGGCGCGAGGATCACCGGGATGTGCTGGTCAGCCGGCACGGCGTTGGTCTGGCCGATTTGCCCCGGGGGGCGGTGCTGGCCACCAGCAGCCCCCGCCGGGTCAGCCAGCTCAAGGCCTTCCGCGACGACTTCAATTTCGAGGCCCTCAGGGGCAATGTTCCCACCCGGGTGGAAAAGGAAAGCAAACGCTTTGACGGCGTGGTGCTGGCCGCTGCGGGAATGCTGCGGCTGGGCATGCAGGAGCATATCGCCGAGTATATCCCCGAGGAGGTGCTGCTGAGCGCCCCGGCCCAGGCGGCCATGGGGTGTGAGTATCTTTCCTCCCGTGATGATGTGGCCCGCCTGGTGGCTTCCATCCAGCACCCGGAAACGGAGCTGTGCGTGCGGTTGGAGAAAAAGCTGCTGATCCGGCTGAGCGGCGGCTGTTTCGCCCCCATTGGTGTACTGGCCGCCGTTAGCGGTGGAAACCTGCGGATCAGGTGCCGCATTGTCTCACTGGACGGTGCCCGCCGGGTGGAGGACGAAATCACCGGTGAGCCCGCCGCCGGAGAGGCGCTGGTTGAGGAACTGGCCGGACGAATCGCCGGTGCGGGGGGACTGGAAATCGTCCGGGAAACCCGGCTGGCCCTTCAGGGGAGTTGACCGCACAGGGGGACGGGATCAGGGCGGGGGAAGTTCGCAGAGCACTGGCGTTGCGCTGACTCACGCGCACTCACAGCGTGTTCACAGCGTGTTCACAGCGCACTCACAGCCTACTCACGGAGTGTTCACAGCGCACTCACAGCCTGCTCACGGAGTGTTCACGGCAGCTTTCTACGATGTGATTTCCAGTGCCTTATTCAGTGCTTTCTACCGCGCCTTCTTCTGTGTGATTTACAGTGCGTTCAGGCCCCGCTCCAGGTCTTCCTCCAGGTCCCCCGGGTCCTCCAGCCCAATATGAAAGCGCAGCACAAAACCCGGCTCGTCCCAGCGGGTGGTAGTGCGAGACCGGGTTCCATAAACGGGCAATACCAGGCTCTCGTATCCTCCCCAACTGGCCCCCAGCCTGAACAGCCGCAGATTGCCGATCAGTTTTTCCACCACCTCCTCCCGGGTTTCGTGCAGGACCACCGAGAACAGCGAGGCCGCGCCTGTGAAGTCGCGCTTCCAGATCCCGTATCCCGGGTCATCGGGCAGGGCCGGGTAGAGCACACGCTTCACCTCGGGGCGCGCTGCCAGCCAGCGGGCTATTCTCAGGCCGGACTCCTGGTGGCGGGCCATGCGGACGGCCATGGTCCGGAGCCCCCGCAGCGCCAGATAGCAGTCGTCAGGTCCGGGGATATCGCCCATCTCCCCCACGCAGTCCTTCACCCTGCGGAACAGCTCCCTGCTGCGACAGGTGATGTGTCCGATGACCAGATCCGAGTGCCCGGCGATGTACTTGGTGCCAGCCTGGATGGAGACATCCACCCCGTGGGTGAAGGGCTTGAAGAACAGCGGCGTGCCCCAGGTGTTGTCCAGCAACAGCAGCGCCCCTCCCCGGTGGGCCGCCGAGGCCAGCGCGGGAATGTCCTGCATCTCAAATGTGCCCGAACCCGGTGATTCGGCGAATACGACCCGCGTGTTTTCCCGCAGCAGGCCGGTAATCCCTTCCTCACCCAGCAGGGGGTCATAGTAGGTGGTTTCCACTCCCATGCGCTTGAGGATACCGTCACAGAACGTCCGGGTGGGATGGTATACGCTGTCCACCATCAGCAGGTGATCCCCCGCGCCCAGAAAGCTCAGCAGCCCCAGGCTCACCGCCGCCAAGCCGGATGAGGTGGCCACGCTGCCCTCACCGCCTTCAAGGGCCGCCACCGCATCGCTGAGGGCAAAGGTGGTCGGGGTGCCCAGGGCCCCATACATTATTCCGTCGTATTTGCGGTCCAGACGCTGCCGGAAGTCGGCCAGACTGTCATAGACTATCGTCGAGGCGTGATATACCGGGGGATTCAGAATTCCCTGGTGTCGTTCGGGCTGTTGGGAGAGATGGACCAGCCGGGTCTCGTCTTTCATTATCGATTCTCTGGGCAAAGAAAGTCTGGATGAGGGTTTTCCGGCCCGCGCAAACCGGATGGCCGGGGCGGACGATGGTGACTTGTTCCAGACTATGCCCTGGCAGGGCGGTGATCAAGGCCCCGCGTATCAACAAGGCTTTCCAGTAAAGCCGTGCAGTAGGGCTGTGCAGTAGGGCTGTGCAGTAAGGCTGTGCAGCAAAGAGGCGGGAAGAACGCCCGAAGCATTGAGAAAACAGCGCGGCCGCCCCGGCGACAGGCACCGGAGCGGCCGTGAATGCAGCAAAGAATTCCGGAGGATTACTTGCCTCCTTCCTCCTTGTAGTACTCGGAGAAAACCCGAGCCATCTTCTCGCCATGGCCCGTGAACAGATTCTCGTGCTGAAGGGGGTTCACCGCATAGGTCACCATGGCGGCGTTGCCGCTGCTCACGGCGAACCACTGGCGCATTTCCAGGGCCACATTGCCCTCCTTGTCCACGATGGTGGCCAGGAAGGCCGAGCCGGTGCTGCCGGAGCCGGTGCCGCCGATGCAGGCATCGCAGCTGAAGGACATGCCGGGATCGTTGATGATCATCGCGCCATCCACACCCAGGGCGGCGATGGCCTCCTTGATGAACTTCTTCTCGTCAGCCCCGCCCTGGATGGCCGAGGGTGCGCCGGACCAGCTCGGTGCCAGGCCCCAGTTGGGAATTCCTTCGGGGCTGGCTCCCTCGTTGCCGGGGTTGTTGCCCATGGCGCTGGACAGGGATGACAGCATCCCCAGGGCCTTGCCGGCGGATGAAGAGTCCTGCTCCTTCTTCGCGGCGGCCTTCTCCTCCTCCTGCTTTTGCACCTTCTTGGTAGCCAGTTCGCGATAGGCCTTGTTCCCCATCATCTCATCCTGGGAGATAGCCTTGAAGCTGAGCCCCTTGGAGTTCAGGTTTTCAATGAAGCTTTTCTGGGCTACCGAGGCTGCAGTGGGGCCGTTATTGGCCGTGGCCATCTCGGTCGCCATTTGCAGCAGGCCCTTTTTGGGAGGATCCTGCGGATTATCGCGGTAGTTGATGGACTCAGGAACGGTGTAAAGTATCACGGCCAGCTTGCCGATCTTTTCGATGCCGGATTTATCGAACTCAACCCGGGACGCCGTGCAGCCGGTAAGGGTGAAGGCCAACAGGGCCAGTCCCAGCAGGGCCATGGCGGAAAAACTTTTCTTCATTTGATCATCCTTTGCTTGATGTGGTTTCCGAGTTTGGATGGCAGGGCCATCCTGAAACATTAATAGAAACATTTTTTGGGAATTATGTCAATTATATAATTGTTTTTAGACATATTATCCGAACAGGATATTAATGGCTTTATGGATATTCAGCAATAATAGATCCTACTCAGAGGGGACCGCCGGGGGCCTTTTGCGCCTGGAAGCCAGAAAGGCGCACCGCGTTGACTTGCCGGCCGGGCGATTCTATAATTTTTTATACAGGTTTGATTTGAAAAAAATATTTGCCAAAACCGCCCCAAAGCCCCCCGGGCAGGGTATACCTTGTAAAAACGGTTGGAAAAAGCCGCCGGCCAGGCGTTGAATATGGATATAACGGCCTGAATGATGTTTTTTTGCCAGGCCGGGGCGAACCAGACACCGGGCCGGGCGGTCAAATCTAAAGGCGTGCCGAAAGCCGCCGCCAGAGCAAAGACTTCGGCAACTCAACCGACCGGCCTTTAACAGCCGCCAGGAAAGGCAGTCGCACCAGAAAACATCGAGGACACTTGAACCAGCGCAATAAAAATTTCATGATCGGCCTGATGTTCATAATCGGCGTGATCGCCATCATGAACATGCTCAGCCGGGGCCCCGGCAGGATGCAGGAGATATCATACAGCGAGTTTCTGGGACGCGTGCAAAGCGGCCGAGTGATGTCGGTGGTCATGAGCGGAGAAACCATCCGCGGACAGCAGATCGACGGCGAGATATTTTCCCTGGTGGCGCCCAAGGATCCCTCCCTGGTGGAGATGCTCCAGACCAACAACGTCAAGATAACCGCCCGTCCGGACCCCGGTTCCCCCTGGTATGTTTCGCTGCTCCTGCACTGGGGGCCGTTCATACTGATAATCGTCCTGTGGATATACTTCATGCGCCGCATGCAGGGGGGCGGCAACCGCCTGTTCTCCCTTGGCAAAAGCAAGGCCCGCCGAACCG
>Ga0224501_10002704_pt1 | contig 13958 bp, 9 predicted proteins | sample SF_Oct11_sed_USG_4_FD_169105 | JGI IMG/M metagenome (GOLD analysis project Ga0224501, IMG submission 169105) | Sediment microbial communities from San Francisco Bay, California, United States - SF_Oct11_sed_USGS_8_1 | ecosystem: Environmental > Aquatic > Marine > Sediment | place: USA...
TAGTACCACTACATTTGTATTGTGTACCTGTCGTGGCTGGCAGTGGTACTGGTAGTGACTACAAATAACAAAACAAATAGAAATACCATTAGTTAGTATTTACGAACAAAACCCAACTACTCAACTGATGATAGTGATACTGATAGTCATATTGATACTGATAAGTCGCTCTAACTTCTAAGTCGCTCTAACTTCTAAGTCGCTCTAACTTCTAAGTCTAACTCTAAGTCTAAAAAATGATAAATCTATTCTAATCTAACTCTAAGTAAATAATACTTGCGAAGTTACTTACTAACTAGTCTAGTTACTTACTAGTTACTAGTATTATTTATTGGGCATTTGAATTGGTGGTACCAACTAAATGTACCAAACTTCTAGTTCTAAATCTAACTTCTAAGCTCCGTAAATTGGAATTTATGTCCCATTCGAGACTTGACTCCTCACAGTCATGGTGCACACTTTGTGAGTTTGTCTTTTCAGTTCATATGGCTAGTTTGTGGGTGACTCGTTATGTAATTACGCACTAATAAGTATGCATTACCCTCCTCAGTCTCAATTTCTCCTGTGCATGTTTCATTGACTGTTGTTACGGTTATCAGCGCAATCCAACTGACTGGGCAATTGTCTTGAATGGTATTCGTAGCATGTGAATGTGTTGCGTAGAATGCTGCTGAATTGCTCCTACAATGGCTATGTAGGTTTAGAATTGAAATGGTCTGTGCATCTCCAACTCCAGTTGAAAATGCCACATAATTTTGATTGTCCAAGTCCGTAATTGAACTGGTGTACCAGTAGGCGGTGCGGATCTAGTGTCCTGACTACGTGCATGCCCTGACAGTGCCAGTCCCGGGGCATTAAATAGACAAGAAGGTTGCACTTACGAAGATAGGCCGATTGCATTCGTGGAAAGTACCGCAAAAATAGGCTCGCATAACCCGTGTAAAATGCTCTATCTCACCCCCCCCCTTTCCATCGATTGCATCTGTAAACCTCTTATTGCTTCAGAGTTTAGGTGCATAGCTCCATCAACAAAATTAACCCAAAATGTTTTCAGTAGTTTCAGAATGAATGGTTTAGATGTACTAGCTGAGGTCGCTACTGAGTTTGGTCAGGATTCTTATGCATCAGCAGAGAGGTCAGTTAGAAAACGTAATGCACATCCTTACTGGTAGTACGGTCACTTTTAGCCAGCAGGCATGTTTATATTGAGCTTATGCACAACTCGGTATACAAATCACTTTGCCAGCCACTGCACTTGTTCAAAGTGCTAGTTATTCCTACCAGCCAGTTGATAGACCTTTCGATTGCATAACAAAGCCATTTGATAGACATCAGTTTTCTCTTTGGCGGGAGTTATACAACTGGTCATACCACCTGCTATAAAAGTAGAAGCTCGGCTACTGCCGTTTAAATAAGTGCTGGACAAAGAATTCAAAGACTCGCGCCTTGCGCGGCCGGCGGCGTATTAGTACTTCCAATACACCACACCTGTCACTGTAAAGCAACAACACATTGTCACACATTCTTGATTGTAGGCCTGCAGCTGCATTGATGCCAAATCATTCGGATTATGACGATTATAGTATAACAACTTTGAAGACAGGATTGCCTTCTATGGATAGTTCGAAGACCCATTCTGGCCTTTTAGATGAATCTATCAAACCCGTAGAGACATCAGATAGCAGTGTAGAAAGCTCATCAGTGCACAAAGGAGATACATTACAGAATGGATGCGATGTCATGACTAGTAATGATGTTGCCCCTTGTGCAGATAACAAGTCCTCGGAACTGTCCAAGTTACAAACAGCTACAGTCACCAACATCTGTCAACAGAGAATGAAACTGAAACCAATAAGGGTGAAAATGACAGATAAAGCGGGGCGTGAAAAAAGCAGCTATATGTTTGCAACCTCGGATGGCAGGTTGTTTCATTATGACAAGGGCATACTCTGTCCAGCTAGCAATTTTGTGATGACAGTCAATGCAAAAAGGACTCAAAATACTACGGAAGATAATCCCATTGAAAAATGGAGTACGCCTCAACTGGCTGCTATGGTTGATAGGAAAAATGAGCCAACCGCAAACACAAAGGCTAATGCATTAGGGATTAATTTAACCACCACAGTTGGTGGCACTGTGCATATGGACTCCAAACAAATGTGTACCAGTGTGTCTGATATTCAAGTGGATTCTGAACTGGGGAGTGAAGAAACGGTCAAAGACAGTAGAACAGATATCAATGTATCGACTCCTCCCGTTGGTCGGAAGTTCACAATCGGTAATCTGGGAAGCATGAGTGACACTCGAGATCCAACTGAAGATGAGAGTGAAACTACAACACCGCCCCCTCCAGCACAAACCAGAAAGAAACTGTTGAAATATCCTAATATTGGACTAGCTGTGATACCTACTACTCACCATCTACTAGATCATGACTATACTTACGATACATATTGTTCTCTCGTGGAAGCATCTATAAAAATGTGCTATGCTGAAGCCGAAGCAAGACTACCAAAAAAGGTGTGGAAATCCAAAAAGATAAAACCGTCCATGACTGGTCCACCAGTTCCAAAGTCAAAGCAGCCGAAGGCACCGCGGCCTTTAGATGCTGATGGTAACCCTGTGAAGCGTAAATACCGAACAAAGCGGATCATCGCCGCGGAGAAGGAGGCAGAACGTCGAGCTGAACTGCAAACACGGGCCTCACAGGGCGATGCGGAAGCTAGTGAGGAGTTAGCGCGGCTAGTTAAAGTCGAAGAGGAGGCCGCCAGACTAGAGGCAGACAAGGCAAATAAGAGGCATCAACGTGACGGGAAGACCAATTCTAAGAAGAAATCCTCTACAACTGAGAGTGACGACAGTGAAGAGGTCAGTGTGATGGCTTTCTCAGTAGGTCACAGACCGGTATTGAGCTTTTAATTTGTTCACTCAATTGTCTGCTGTAAAGCGCAGTGCGTCTGGTCTGTAATTATATATTTGGGTCTAATCTCCCTTTCAGATGCACTAGATAGGGGGAATGTTTGGCTTGTGATTGGTTTCCATTCATGCTAAAATTATGCCCATCAAGCCCGCCTGCCAGACCCAGTTTAGGAGTCTGATCTCACACAAACATTAAGACCTTTTCTATGTTCTTATAATCAGTCATTACCTGACGATTTTTCTGGGTTTGTTTGCCGATTCGCTTGCTCTATGAACAGCAGGACAGCCTGCGTTCTATCCTATCGCTGTCTGCAGCCCGTGAAGGCAGCCATATGTGAAGGCGATCAGGTCTATTTGGACGCGACCTTACCGGTGGAACTATCAATAAAACTGTTAATGAATTGCATTATGCTTAGTTTGAAAAGAAAATAATGAACGTATTCAATACTACCTACTGAGCTGAGTCTATCTTGATGCTGTGGCTGGCTTGGCTATGTAAACCTAATCATGCATTGCCCTTAAAATGAGTCAGGATTTCGTAAACAGGCTAGGCTAAAGAAATATCAGGCCATATAAATAATGCGTTACGTGGAGAGTTGTCTAGAATCATTGATATAATGACATTTCATCACATGACCAAGTTTAGTGCTGGTAGAAATTTCTAAGTGGTAGGTTTGTTTATCTCAATCTGCTGTTGGTTACAGCTATTCGAAGACCTCACAGAGAGTGAAACTAAAGACGACTTCTATTACTTTGGAGCTAAAAAATACAAGAGCAAAACCCGCAACCTTGCCACCGAGGATAAATACAAACCGCTCTGGATAGGAGCGGAGGCTACTGAGGAGAAAGACCCTTCTGGTGCTATATGTACAAATACTAAATATCTACAGGTATGTGTGGTGTGCCACGCAGTGTCTTTCTTCACATTTGTACCTTACCCATTCATTTAGACAAGTGAATAGCGGTCTATGTCTGTGCTGGTGTTGGTTTATACCTTAACTTTTACTCAAGTCACAATTGGTAAAGTTGGCAATTCTAGATCCTTCAAGATGTCATTTGTGCAGCTGTTCACAGGAAACAACATCTTCATTGATTTGTTTTGTACGCAGGTTGTTAGCATCAAGCTACTTAATCCACCGAAGCAAGCCAGTCTGGCATCTCCTGGTCCAGCTTGATGGGATGTTTTAGGTCCAAATCTGGTTAACTGTGCATGTTCTAACCATCAGGTCTTGGTTTACAGTCTGTTTCTGGCGATATGGTCGCTAATCCAGGTCGCTCGATGGATTGCAGCCAAGAGATCAACGACGTCCTGGATATCCTAGGTAGGAGAATGGTCCCTTGCAACATTTTTCTAAATACATGGCGCTAATCCCCATCCCCATGGCTACATTGGGTAACCAGCCTAGTGATATATTGGGTGCCAACTTATAAAGCATGTTTTTACTGTCAGAAGTGTTGTTGTCTAGTGTAGAAAAACCATTGATTGTACTGGTGACTCCTACCTAATTGTTGGTCTGATTCTGTTTTGTTTTGTCACAAAATTTCCCTTTGTTTCACTGCTAACTTGTGTATTGAGAGAAGATGATTGTGATTAGGACTAACTTCTAAAATTCTTTGGTTTAGTGGTTGACATGTGGTTTCCCATACTTGTGTGGATATAATGGCGACTTTGTATGTGCATCACGCGTGCCTTTGCCTGCCATTAGCTAGGCAAACTAATGCCGCGCAAATAGAACGGCCAAGGAAACTACGTACACTAGATAAGCTGATAGCTTGTTTATTCTAAACTGCCTTCATTGCACAGCCAACTAATCAGCTAGTCATACAAAAAACGTCCGGAGATAATCTCCACTGATTAGCTTGCCAAGGTGGTTTCTGTTATTTCATTGTTTCAAAGTTGACCTAAGGTGTGCCCAGCCATATCCAAGATCTTGATCCACTCGTTAGTTCTCAGCTTTACTGTTGCATGATCCTGAGTCATGATGCTGCTGACCAGGCATTATTTCTAGGCTCATTCACACCCGTCTGCCTCGTTAATTGATTTTGTTATTGACTATTTCGCTCGCATTCAATTCAGTGAGAAGTCTGGCATGATGCGGCGATGCAAACTCGCCAGATATCCAGATGTACTCCACATTTCCACTGACCATAGCCTCAGGTCTGAACTTTGTTGCAGGGATTGTATTGCCTGAGGAAATCGAATGCAAAAGCACGACGACGTCATCCGGTGATTTGATCTCGAGAAAGGAAGTGGTGAGCCCGAGTGAGTCCGTCACTACTAGTCAATGTCAGACTCCTGCCAACAGCTCGGCACCCTCCCCTCTAACCGCTACCTCCCCACACTTTGCCAAAGAAGAACAGAGTCCGCTGACAACGCTACCCGAAACCAATGCGCTGCCAGAACTAAGCGCTGTTAGTATTCAAACCCTCACTGAGAACAAGGACAGTGGTCACACAAATAAGACTGATGAGCTGCCAGAAACACTGAAGGTCAGCGAGCCCGTATCGCAGGCCTGTCTGGATGAGATACTCTGCGATATGACTGCAGATCAGATCAGTGCAGTGATACAGGCGCTCGAATCTGATGTCTGCGATGCCAGTCAGGTTAGTACCGGCCTCTGGTAAATTTCTATCACAGATAAATTATCTATATATGGCTTTATGATTGTGGTCTTGATAGGTGTATGTGGCTAGGTTTAGTAGTAACATGTAACATTCCGTACACTGGTTTGAGTTTGCTGGTTCATGACTAGCTGATCAGGCACATTGGCCATTGTTGTTTACTAAGCCTAAAGGTGAATATAAATCTTTGTTCTAATCTATCAAAGCTTAGTGAAAGGGAGCGGCGATTGCGGCAGTCTCAGCTAGATCCAGCTGCTTTTTATATGCCGTGCTGGCTCTGGGCTACAAATCCATCTCTTTTTGTAGGCTACAACGAATGCGACAGACAGTGTAGAGACCAACACACCGCCTAAGCTCTGCAAACTTGCCATGGCTGCGCTCGACGGAACTAAGTCCAATCAGCATAAAACCGAACCAGATGTGGAACCCGCATCCAATCAGCTACCTTTGGATATTGAGCAGGTGGACTTTTCCGACAGAGAGATTGATTTGGCGCTGTTAGGAGATTTGCAGACACCACCTCGTCCTTCGGCACTAGTCGGCGATTCACCAGCTCGTCCCATCTCAATGGCTAGTCTGAATGTGCCGGTAATGCCAACTGAATCAGCGGCCCAGCCACCAGTGGCTACCTGGAGCGAGGAAACATTCAAAAGCCCCATTGTTGTACCTATCAGTATGTACTGGAATACATTCCCCGGACTACTACTTGATGGTGTAAAGTATGTCAGACTAATTGACATCTCCCGACAGGCTCTTCCATCTAAAGACACTGGTAGGTACAACAGCAGATTAAGATGACCACATAGACCCATTATTGGTGATTGACTTTGATACTGACTACTTGCCTAAAACGATTCATCTCTGCTGCAGCGAGTGAGCAAATGTATTGATTTTCTGTTTTACTCATTGATGGGGTGGATTGGGCTCACCAGCCAGTCGTGTGATAGCGCAGTAGCTCACTGAGACCTTATCTATCAACAGGCCTGTTAAAACGGAGGGCTCAAGTGCTTGGCTACGAGGTAGCCAACTGCACTGATCTGCAGCGTAACCTGCTTGTGAGGTACGCGTTTGCCTGTCCATCTCGTTCTAACTTGATGGTCAGTGAGGCTGCAGCGGCTGAGATTATTGCTTCATATATGGAGAAGGAAGAAATTGTGGAACTATCCAAGCCGCCAGAGATGTGCTCTTTCACTAAACCAGAAATTAGCACCACTGTCAAGCCTAGTGATGTGGTTACTCTGATGCCCCAAACCGTTGTGCAACATAAACCACTCCAGCAAAGGTAAACCAAGTGGTTGTTTTCATTGAGTGATGGTTTCATGACCAATATACCAGACCTTGGACTGGGTACTTGCTTCGACTCCCAGTTTAGGGCGAAACCATGGTTTTCACTACACTGGCATCAGTTTCGAATTGTTGCAATGAAGAAAGGGGCCCCTTTCTCTATGAGGAGGATGAGTGCAAGCGAAACGTCCCGTAACAATCATTCTGGGCAATGCTTAGTCACAGGCTCGTTGGGCCAGTTTCAGCATATCTGACACTGGCTTAGTTATCCTCCGAGGAGAGGACAACTCTTTGAACACTGGTCACAATACAAAAGAAGCCAGTCCATAAATGTAGTGCTAGATACATGGTTCAACATCCCGTAGAACGAATGGTTGTCATTGAACTTGGATTTTCAACTTGTGTGCTTTTTATTGTAGCAAATCCGTATCGGAGAAGCCAGTCATGAAGTCAGAGTTTATTCCGGAGAGATCTTCCCGTCTCCGTCAAGTCAAAAGCTCCTATCGCAGGTTCCTCAACCTCGACCATAAAGGTAACACCCAGCAAAACTCTCACTCATTCCAGGCTACAAACTGTTTCAATGGTCTAGCAATCCTGTGTTGGTAGCTTTGAAATACTATTGTTTGGGCTTTTAGAGTTCTCCCCTCTACTGTAACTCTTTATTTGGAGCACACTGATGGTTACATTGCTAGTATAATTGCTTTAGCGAGTGACAGGATGGGGTGGTGGTTAAACAATGAAGATTGCCTTTCGATCTACAGTTGCAACAGAGTAATTTACAAGTGCAGTGCTGATTGCAACAGAATCCGGCATACATTAGATTTTCATGAATCAATATCAGTCTCCCTGTCCTACAGTCCTGATAATAGATGATAATATCTGGAGCTATGTTGTTCGTTGAAAGATGTCAATGGCTCATTCATTAAATCTAAATCTCTTGGTCTCACTAGACACATCCACATCTACCTCAGTGCCGTGCTACGATGAGGCGGGTAGTGACCGAGGTTATCACTCAGACCAGTCTCCAGAGGCAAACAAGCAACCTAGACTTGTAAAGCCCAAACCGAAGAAGGTGAAAAAAACCAAAGTGAAGAGAGAATGCTTCTCAATAAACACAGAAGGTAAGGATCATTGCTTGTTTAGTACCCAACACAGCTGTAATAATTCACCTCGGTAGCCTGTCACTCTTTCATTAGTCCTTTGTTCGATCACAAAGTAATTGAATGGGTTAGTGCCCACTCTATACTGGCTTGGTCCCACTGAGCTTTGTGTTGCCCCCAATCATTGACCTTCTAGAGCACATTTGCCCCCAGTATGCTGTAATGTACTGACTATTTCTTTCGGTCCAGATGTCTAGGTAAATAAACTGCAACGCCAATGCCCTGCAGTCGACATGTCATTCTCCTCTGTTTTGTAGTGGCGGCCATGACACCCGTGGATGAGGAAAAGACCCTTGTGGTTGTAGATGAGCCAGTAGCTCCTTCCCCAGTCAGTTGTGCTGACGTTGATGTTGTTGCAACACCTGAACTGCCTAAGACACCCCTCACTATTCAAACTACATTGGCTACAACAGAAAACCCTGGACAGAATCTGGACGCATTAGTAAGTGGTCAATTGAACTTCAGTAGTTCTAAACATTGATGGAACAAGTTGTCAAACAAAATACGTACAGCATACATGCGTACATGTTGGATATCATTTTCGAATAATCTGTGCATTTACTCTACTTGACTTTATATCTATATTTTGTAGACCCCTCCTACCCCGCTTGCTTCGGTGACTCTTAATAGCGAACCACCAATACACATCCGCCATGTTGATTTATTCCCGCGCAAAAATGGCATCAGCCAATCGCAGGATGGGGATCTTTACATGCAGTTCTTTAAATCGCTCCATGCGCCGTGCATTCAGTGTTGTACTTGTAAACAGTTCTATGCTGTGAAAGCCTTCACGAAACACCAACATCGCAGAAATCAGGTACGTTTACTACCACCTGTAGGCTAACATTGGCTCCTCCTGGGTGTTGCTCGACATTTATCAAGGTTGATTCATTGGTCGCATCCAGCATTGAGTTCACAGCTTCACAAGGGGGGTATTCATAAGACTACCAGCAATGTAGCTGCTAGGACAGTATTATCTGTTATTGCTAACCTACTGTAACTTTTGTCTAGCTATTGCTTACCTAGTTATTTATCTGTTGATAAAAACTTCCATCCATAGAGTTAGAAGGATTTCCCCCCCCCTCCCAGCAAACTTACAAAAGCCTTCGTAATCATTAGTAAATTTTCACAAAACAAAAGCTAAACATTTGCGATCTGCCATCTGATTTTTATCAGATTAGCTGATTTATTAGCTGATTTTTGAGTGACTCACCGTAGTAACCCCTATCTACGCTATTGTTTCTGTAGGTGGTACCGGTGAGAGTTCGACAGAGAATAGAAGCAAGAGGTGACTCAGTGGATACCGATCAGTGGAAGTCCTTCAAGAGGCAGAAACAGTTTCTAGAGAACAACAGATCACCACTAAAAAAACTAAAGCAGGCGGAAGCCTTGGTTGGCTGCGCAGCGGTTGTCAAAGCGAATATCTTCCCAATAGACACACCTACTCTAGGTAAACGAGTTCGCAAACAGAAGAGACTGAATCCTGATGAGATATATTACGGGACAAACAAAAGACAAAAAACTGGGCTTAGTGAACTGGACAATGAGCTTAGTGAGTCTAAACGGATTTCTTCACGTCGCAAGAAGTCATGGGTACGATGAGTCCGCCCTTTTATTTCATCCTCTTTTGTGGGATTCTGCAATGTAGGGTCATTGCTCTCCATTTTTTGTTATCTTCTATTATTTTATGCAGCCGATAGTGTCCAGCTGTATCTGCCTGTCAACCTGTCCATCTAGACAAAAAAATAAAAACAATAAATATGCTTCTCGTTTTACATCAACCAAATGCTCAAATGTCATTGCTTCTAGCTTGGTTAGCCAAAGCGGAATTGGTATAGGGTTATGTTGGTACTCTGTTGTGGTACGTCTGGCACTGGACGGCGCGTTCGAGAGCAGGTCCAGCCTCATTGACAATACCAAGCCATCGCCACAGCGCTACATTGACTTCACTGGTATTTCGTTGACTCATGCCCAATGACTACAGGTGCATAAATCCCTCCTAGATGCATACAAGACCCATTGCGCTCCTAAAGCAGAATGCAGTGCCTCCAATGCATATATTTATTGGCAAACTGCATAATAATGAGGCCGCACATTGACATTTGACTGGCTACGCAACTGTAATATCCAGGTAATTGATGGTAGACGTCGAGTTGCTGATGGCGAATAGTACTTATCAAGGGGACACAGTTCCACATACAACATGCATACCCTGTAGCCAGGTTACTTGGCTCTTTGGACGGGGTAATGGGCGAGCGAAGCGTAAGTTCTACGACTTAGCTCGCCCACTACCATGGTGAATGTAAATGTCTCGGGTTCTTTGCAAAAGTAAATTGCATAGGTCAGGTCACAGTAGGTGTGTGAAAGTAAATGCATCCACCAGGCTATCGTAACAACCGCTATTGATTGCACAACCACAGCATCCTTTAATTGAAGAATAAACCGGAAACTAAGAAATATTTTCACCTGTATGAGTGCATCATATTACCTACTAGGCGATGTTACTCCCTTTTTGACTGCTAAAGATAGCTGCTTACTGTATGGAATGGAGTTTAATTTTCAGATACCCGGCAGCTTATCTGATTAGAATATTCCCAAGCCATTATTTTGTACCCAAATGATAATCACAAAAACAACCTAGCCGCTATAGGGGTGTTATGATAGCGCTACCCCTAACAGCTAAAGAAAGTGATTTAGCTGAAAGACCATAAAATATTCAGCATAATTAAGCACCTGGCTATCATTTTTTTTTTTTAGTTAGTGACTAGGCTTGAATATTTCATTCCCGTGATAGCTAATTATCCAGTAGCACTAGTGCACAGTGGTGGAGATTGATGCCAACTTAATAAAAAATATTCCATGGGATTAAGATCATTTGTACTTTAAATCAACCTGTTAATTAGATTCTATCCTATATTTAAAAACACCGAAGAAAGATGTTCTTGATCATGAAATTTTTTCTGTAATTAAATTCCTCTAAATTGATGGGTCGTATATTTAGTAGTTGAGTGCAGTTACACCCCAAACCTCAGTTTTTTTACGTTGTGTACATTGAACCCGTGAACTTGTCTGGAAATGAAAAACTCAACATATCTGAAGGTTGATAGAAAATATACCTCATGCAGTATCTCATTTCCAACCCACTAGTAACACTGCCCGATACCATTTGATGAACATTTCTTGATTCTGTATTTGGCAGCAACGCCAGCAAGTATTCTTCGTCAGAGCGCAGAGAATATGAAATTTCATGAGTGAACAACTCCCAGTTCGGATATCACTGATTTTGGCAAGCTTGTCCCCCCCCCCCCACTGAAGACCGAGATCACCTGACTGCCACATCTAGACCATATACTGCATGGCAAAACCCTGTTTTACCTAGATATATTCTGACTGCTGGCTGCTGAGTTATCCTAGACTGCAACTAACTCTATGAAATAAATATTTGGATTGTATAAACAGGTATGTTGAGAGTTTCAAGTAATAGATACATATGACTCACAACAATCTCGGAGCCAATAAGCTTATTACAAAAAAATCATATAACTTTATACAACTGGTTATGCACAAGTTTGATCACCGTTGGCCTATAGTTCCTGCATGCCCCTGAGAGCAAAGCATCAGCTCCCTTATAATAGAGATAGGTCCTAGTTTTTGACGAGATTAAAAAATACTCGATCTGCAGGAAAGTCAAGGTCACTTTATCATTTGTGGAAGACTAGAATGTCAGTAAATATGGACTGCATAATAATGATAGCTGCGGATAAATAGGTGAACCACATCTTCCCTTCGGTGATGATTCCTTTTTTTATAAACACCACCTGAAACCAATGATAAAAGCATTGTTATATCCATCCCAACTTTTCTCTATATTCAGATCATAGAGTTATGCGAGAATAATATCTCTATGGGTCAGACCCGGTGGTCATGCAGAAGGTGACCATATCCTGAGGAATGTACCCCCTTCTTCTGGACGAAAACCACCGTGTGCAGATTTAGCGACTGACAATTGGAGGAAAACTTCATTAAATTCAAAGATCATTATACAATTTAAAAACTGGCCATACTTGGTACCGAAAAACCTACCATGATTATCTGTATTGCAGTCAGGCCCAGTTGAGTGATACCAAACATAAAATATAAAAAGGTGAAATGCGATCCGGCAGACTGTTTGACCACTCCTCTGTATATACACACAGCGAAACACGCCTACAAAACAGAAAACTCCATTCTCCCAAGTTACTAAAAATTACTAAGGTGTGGAAATTTGACTCTTTGGCCACTTATTCATAGGTTGCAACTTCCCATTTTCACAAAAACACCAAAAACCAGGTTCCCTGGCCAATGACTGTGATTAATAGAGTCATAACTCCGTGCCATGATCTCCCAGCATACGGGTTTAGGGTTATTCACAAATACTACCACAAGAACAGTCACTTAATTGGACCAGGATAGCTCAGTTGGTAAAAAGCCATAGCTGGAGTGCCTGAATTTTGGTGGGTGATGTGTAAGCAAATGGCTTAAATTGGCTGACCCCCAACCTCCCGGGACTATCTATATTCAATCTTGTAGATCATGCTTCACATTGAATCAGCAAGTGTTCTGGTAGAGTGGAGCCGATCCTGGGCATGGCCAGCTTCCACTATATACCACCCTGCCCAGGTAGCAATATAGTTAGTTGCAGTCTTTATCGCATTGCGATCAGCTGCGAATTAGTTAAATTAGGCTATGTTGTGGTGAGAGCTGCACCCAGTTTGCTCATCGACAACTCACTGCTGATGAATTCCAGGTACTATGGACAGCTATGATAAACCTTTACAATAATCAACTTTGTAGTGTCTACTGACACAAAAAAGTTACGGCGAGCCATATCTCAGAGATCCTCCACTGCACTGATTCGACTCTATATTACCATGATTGTTCATAACACGCAAGATCAAACAGTTGATAGTATGTTATACAGCTAAACATCGGGGAGAAGATACACAGGAATCTATGATGTCATCAGAGGTTGTGTGGACCATATACTTTCACACAAAAGCGATGATGTCAACACATAAACTTGCATCAGACCAATTAGATATAAAAGAGATTATTAGTTGACCAATCAATGTGCTTGTGATGTTAGAGGCCAATGACGTCTACCGAAAAGTCCTGTCCAATCAAAGGTAAAGGCAATTGTCTTGTCACCAATCACGTTAGGCTTGTAAGAGCCTAACCAATCATATACTGGCCCAGAGCATATAAAAAGAGGTTTCAATGAGGAAGAAGACGTGCGCAAACATCATGGGGTCAAGGTCACGATCTAAAAGCTCTAAAGTGAGCGGTAAGTAAAACAAATACCTGTAGAATTTTTGTAACAAAAGTAAACGCATGTTTCGTTGTGCCTTTGTAGTGATTAAACCATTTACTATATTTTTGCTTTAGACAATGTAGCAGTTCTAAAACGTGGATCATTGGAGGAAACAAACACGAATATAGTGAAAAAGCATAGGACATCTCCTGCTAAGTCAGCTCCTGCTGGGATTTCACGTCGTCGCATTGTGGTAAGAGAGGATGACCAGCAAATGAGCCGTCGCCATAGGCGCAGAAGGAGATCTGGCAGTAAAAAGATACACAGGCAATCCCGGAGAGGCCACAGAAATGGAAGAAAATCCCGGTCTCGCAGCCGCAGGTCAGCAGATATAGAAAAATGTTGAAGTATAGCCTCTTATGAACTTTTCGGCTTTTAGTGATCATTCCAAGTTTATAGCGTATTTATGTTTACTCATTTTGTGTCACCGCAGGAGACGCACTAGGCGCCGCAGGTCTGGGCGAGGTGGGCGCCGCAGGTCTACGCGGAGTGGACATAGCAGGTCAAGAAAAGGAGGAAGGCGAAGGTCTAGGAGAGGGAGACGCAAATCAAGAAAAGGTGGGCGTTCAAGGTCAAGAGGAAAAAGTAGTACCAGCAGGAAGAGATAACACTGGAGCTGTCAC
>Ga0224501_10002706_pt1 | contig 13954 bp, 10 predicted proteins | sample SF_Oct11_sed_USG_4_FD_169105 | JGI IMG/M metagenome (GOLD analysis project Ga0224501, IMG submission 169105) | Sediment microbial communities from San Francisco Bay, California, United States - SF_Oct11_sed_USGS_8_1 | ecosystem: Environmental > Aquatic > Marine > Sediment | place: USA...
TCTTTGGTTTCGTCCCTATCTGAACACGGATCCGGTAGTCAACCTGCTGACTCACTATATAGGCTTAGTGTACAATGTATTCATGAGCCACCTTTTGTGAATTTTTTATGAGAGAACAAAATATGAAACAATAACTTGGAGACAGCGTGGCCGACAAGGCACCGGGCATAACGATTGTTCACTGTTAGCAAGGGCTATCGCGTACAAATGCTGGGTTTATGAATGTTCGTCGTCGAGTCCCTGGTCAACGATCGACTTTGCCGATGAAAGAAGCCCGTATGGAGCGGCAGCGAGCGATTGCCGACCGAGAGTCAAGATGGCTCGAATGTCCGAGGAGACCTCACGCATATTGGTGGAGTCTCGATACAACTACCGGATGTTAGCGTGGTAACCACAGGAATCCCATCCCTAGCCTTCAGGCATCATGAATGCCTGCCTGCAAGTGGTAAAAAAACCATCGCTAGTTTGCTAAATCAATAACTTTTCGACCGGAGAGTACAAAGAGTTTGGCTCGCACCCGCCGTGTTTTTACGACTGTCCAAAGTGATACCGACACAACCTCTTCTACACTTTAAAGCATAAAGGGCCTGCCACGTGATAGCAAATTTGTGATGTGCAGATCGCAATAAATTCACAATTCGCGTTCATAGCCGCATGATTGTGATCACTACTGGAGTTTCCCGCAGTTACATGATCCAGGCCAATGAGACTGAGTAGTTGGTGTCGTATCGGAGTTCTTTTTTTTCGATCAAACTGTTGTTAAAAATGGAACGTGAGGATTTTGCTCGTAGTCCGACTCAACTAGCAGTTTCACCTCATCCTGTATGGCCGTATTTAGAGTAGAAATTGTTTTGTTTTTTTACAGAAAGAGGTTTACAAAAGTCAAGTGGAAATGCTGCTAACTACTCACGTCTACCCAGAATTCCGCAGTGAGCACGGCTTTCTCAGGGCCAGGGTGAGGATATAGTTTTGCTCTGATCTAAATTTTCGGTTCCTTAATTATCCCATGTCATCTAACTGCTGTTATCTAACAGCTTGGCATTAGTCTAGTATACCATTTTGTGTTATAACATTCGCACTGTTGTTGTTGTTTTAGGCATGCTGGGCTCTGCAATATTTTGTCTACACTAAATTCAAGGACATTAACAACCTGGCCACAGCAGTGGAGCTCACTCGTCAGTGCCTGTGCCAGGAAAAAGAGTTGCCAGTCAGAGTGGAAGCAGCTATTGCTCTGTCTTCTCTTATAGAAAACCATGAAGCTGCTTGCCAATATATACAGCCACACGTCAAACAGATACTGCTGGGTCAGTAGAAGAAACCAAGTGACCCACACATCCACCACGCTGATACACTGGTTTTCTATCAAGTATTGATAAGATAATGAATTTACTCATTTAGACTTTTACTTCTGCTGCTGTAGACCTGCTCAATTTGATGAAGGAAACAGAAAATGATGAACTGACAGCGGTCATGCAGAAACTAGTCCTCAAGTATCATGAGGATATAATGCCTATCGCTGTCGACATGATCACACATCTGGCCACAATATTCAAACAAGTAAGGACTGTCACACTCCAGTCTGTCCGATTCCATTGTATAGTATTTGTGTTGCAATAGTTTTCTGTAGAGTGTAGAATGTGTACTGTGTTGTAATGCGCCTAATGTGTTCTACTTGACTTCAATCTGTCATTGACATGTCATTGATTGCGTTCTTGTCATTATCACCTTGATAGATCATTTTAAACTCATTGGACAGGCTTTTCATTATATGCCTATAATTGAGCTGAACTAGCCAAATGGCCTTGTTGATTTAGCTTTATATGATGAACTTTTCTTCCTTCCAGCTCATAGAAAATGAAGAAAATTCTGGTGATGATAGCGATGATAAAGTGATAGTGGCTATGGGAATTCTCAACACCATAGAGAGCATACTGACAGTCGTAGGAGAGTCGAGGGAGATCATGGCTCAGGTGGAACCTCTCATACTCCAGCTTATAGGTATACACATATATGTACCAATTGTATTAGCATGCAATATTGTTTTTTTCAAGGAATATTTTTACCTCATTTTCAGTGGAGGTATGGTGATAAGTTTTAGTAAAACTGTAACTTATTTATTATCATCAATGGTTGATGTATTTATGCTTATGATTGAACATTGCTCCCACCTTTATACCCTTTGTTTATGATAAATGATCACAATTTAGTAGGAAATGCACTTGAATGTCGATTCTGCATGTCTTTGGTATTTCTGTCGTGTTTTCAGAATTTATAATAGCCGGCGAGGTAATGGAATATTATGAGGAGATACTCTCTCATATATACGTACTGACCACACATGAGATCAGCCCTGCCATGTGGCGAGTGTTTGATATCATTTACGAGATGTTCAATAAAGATGGATATGACTACTTCACTGGTAGGTACCTGAATAATACCTCACCCATTATTCACAGCAGTAGGGTAAATTTATGATTTCGCAGTCTGTCATAATTTGAAGAGTTTATAGTTCTAAACCATCATTTTGGAATCTACATTATGAAATACCCCCCAGGATAACTTAATCTATGTCGTCCGGTTTCGCCTGGTGCATCATTGACTCCTTTATTTTTTAGAAATGATGCCGTGCTTGCATAACTTTGTGACAGTGGATCCTCCAGCATTCTCTTCAAATCCCAAGCACCTGGAGATAATCTATAATATGTGTAAGACAGTGCTCACCACGGACAGCGGCGAAGACGCAGAGTGCCATGCGGCCAAGCTAATAGAGGTACTGCTGCTGCAGTACAAGGGACAGATAGATTCGGTGAGTAGTTATCATTGATTCTCAATGGTAACCATATTGGTAATAGCTAGGTATGATGGACTGGCCTCATGCTGGATTTTGCTAGACATCAGGATTCAGTAATAGCTGAAAATAATCAATGAAAAGGGAAAAAACTGCACTTTCCCCAGACTCAATTTATACAATTATCATCCACAGTTAGTTTTTTTGTTGATAGGTAGTGTCTCTGTTTGTGAATGTGGCTCTGGAGAGGCTGACTAGAGAGGTGAAGACCTCGGAGCTTCGAGCCATGTGCTTACAGGTGGTCATAGCAGCCCTGTACTATGATCCTCCACGCTTGTTTGAAATACTGGATGGCATTCACATATCACAACAGTCCATCACTGAGCAGTTCATCAAGCAGTGGTTACACGACTGCGACTGCTTCCTCGGGTTGGTATTCTTTAGTGCGATCGGTTGATGTCTCCTGTACTTCATAATGAATGTTGTCAGCCAGTTACAATCCCAGCGCACCCATTAGGTTTTTGCTGTTGGCAGAACAAACCTTACTACTTATAAACAAGAGAGAGAGCAACTCTAAGGCCACCATAGCATAAGCATGATGAATAGATGTGCGCGATAAATAAAGTCACTTACCTGAAAATAATCCTTTGCAGGTTGCATGATAGAAAAATGTGTGTGCTCGGTCTGTGTTGTCTGATGAATTTACCACACAATAGGCCTCAAATAGTCAACAGCGTGTCTCAACAAATCATCCCATCTGCACTATTAGTCTTCAAGGGCCTGAAGAGGGCATACCAAAGTAAGTTCTTTTGTTTCGGGTTGTCACTAGATTCTAAAATGTCAGTGAAATGTAAACATGCTCTCTCATGATATGTTCAAGGAGACCACAAAGAGTCTTAGGCTGGTCTTAGGGGAAACCTACATGAATGCTCAGTACACTCAAATGTGGTGTCCAGTTTGATTCTCTAGGATTATTCAACTGATAGCAGAATGTAAGCCCAATCATTTTTTCTGCATTCTATCTCTGCCTTAGCTGTTGAAAATCAGTTGATCGCAACGTGACATGACCGCGGGAAAAAAGCAACCATGATTCATACCCAGATCCATACATAAGTAGCTCAAGCGCTTCACGTACCCTCTATCCCAAAGTGGCGTTTACATTTAAATTTAAAAAAAGGCATGCAGCGTCAGCCCGTAGTGGCACTGTGCCACTGGATTGGCGACACATACAGCGGTGCAGCTCGTGTAAACACCCCTGTGGCGCCGTTCTCAGTGTCGCTCACCGCTGCAACGCCACCCTCGTGTAAATCTGCTGTCTGAATGAATCACATTGTCAGCATTATGCTTTTACACAACTGTGTGAATTCTACCCCCTGTTTGATATGCATTGTTAAAATCCCCCACAGTCAATGATGATTGTTCTGAAATTGGAATGGGCTTCCGCTCAACAATGATTTAAAAAAAGTTGGGAGTGAAATTTTCGGAGAAATACAGTGGCACTACTGTAATTGTTGTTGAGCCGTCATAGACTGATCATTGTTTGTTTAATCTGTACAGACCGAGCAGAAGCTCTGAACTGTGAAGAGGCAGATGATGATGATGATGAAGATGGAGACTACAATGCCCCTGAACTGGAGGATGATGAGGATGAGCTGAATGAAGACGATTCTCAATACCTGGAGGGCCTAGATGATGTTAGTAACACCTTCCAATTACATACATATACTCAGATTTTTTCGTGTGACATCCTCGCCATTATGGTAAAACCGCCGGGTTAGATACTTGTTTTGCTGGGCCCGCTTTAGCATGGAGCACAATGAACAAGTTTGTATCAACTCTCCACCTCATAGCGAGGCTAGGTTTTGTTTTGAGTTAGAATTAATATGTGAGGAGCTCGCACTTACACCAGAACCCCATCATGACCAGGATCTCACGATTGAGTGGCCAGCGACCTACCACTGAGCTATCCTGCCATTCCAATGTTTTGGATTTGAGGTTGATTTACTACTTAGCTCTGTCTTTCGTGTAGGGTTCAGATGATGATGAAGATGAGGATGATGATGACAGTGAGGAGACTGCATTGGAGAGCTATGAGACAATACTGGAGCAGGCATCCTGCGATGTAGATGAATACGTCGTATTCAAAGAGGTTCTCTCAGGTGAGCTCCACTACCCTGCTCTATGTAAATAAAACAAATTCATCTATTTGGAAACAGGTTACATGTGGTGCCAGTCCTCTGAGCCCATCGTGTGACCATATGGATGCCAGGCATCACAACCTTATTGCCTTCCATACTCATCTGTCCTAAATGGGCTTATACATGTATATGCCTGTGTGAGCGCCTGTCAGACACTTAAGCTGTACGTGTTAAATTGGTTAACTGAGACTTGGTTGGTAATTGAAATCTAGTTACCAATCGTTGAAAAGACCAGTGACCGTGCCATATTAGACCTGTAATAACTGCAACTTATTCAGTTGGTAGTAATGTGATAAGGCCTCTAGTAGTCTGCTTATCTGACTTGTGTCTAGAACGGCATCAGTCCCTTGCTGTCTAGCCATAATATTAGGTGACCTCATCAGCGCTATGAAAGACCAATTGTGCTCGGTTTCGTTTAGCTTTGCACTCCGCAGACCCAGGCTGGTATGCTTCTCTCACTGGCCATTTAACAAAGGAACAACAAAAAGAAATCCTTGAGGTTTTTGCCACGGCAGATCAGAGAAAAGCTGTTGAAGGTAGGATTCGTCTGCTTACAACTCTCCCCGAACCTCACCCACTGCGAATTCCCAACATTATGAGAATGTATCTCTCGTTGCTAGTAACAGTATAAATCGCTGTTCAGTTGACCAGTTCATGCTCTATCAAATCGCAGGGCTGCCTCTTAAGAGGTACTCTCAAGCTGCCACTGACGTTTTCATACTGCTGTGGCACCACCGTGTTGCTAAGAGCTTATTATGCAAGTAATATTTTGCATCTGCCACTGGGTTTCTACCCATAATCTGCTCTTTGTTTTGTAGAATCAAAGAAGATTGAGCTCCTGGGAGGTTACCAGTTCGCACAAACACAAGTACCCAACACGTTTAACTTTGGTGGGGCCCCTCCGCAATTGTGATCAGGGGTATGCTAAAGGTTTTTCCCCCCATCCTGTCAAGACCGAAAGGTTTTAGTACTTATTTATAGACAGGTTATTAAGGATCATATTTGTTGGTGCCGGTGCACAGTCAAACCAACCATTTGTGCTGAACTTTGGCCAGGCTTACTGTCACTATCACGTGGTTAAATTAGTCAAAAGCAATGCTGTACAAATGAATAGACTGCTCACGTACACATATGACTATGATACAATACAGGATCATGGAACTATTGAAAACTTCCATCTCTTTGCTGCTGTTGTGAACCATCTATTTCGGAGTGAGCATTGAGTGCGAATGTTGCTGCGGGTTGAAGTGTCAGTTGTAATTTCTCTATTAGTAAATATCAGAGTGTCTGCACACTTTATAATTACACCTCCTACCTATTAGATGCCTCTGCCAGTCCGGAACAAACAGCCTCTAATTTGGACTTTCTTCTAATTAAATATTAATGTTTCTCACATTTGAAAACACAAGTCCTTCATCGGCTGATATAAGAGTGGTGTATAAGTAGAGCCAATGATCGTGTTACTCTTTTGCACTGTTGAACTATTGATTTATCTCGGGAGCAGGAAATCTTCCTTGCCTGTTGCTGATCATACTAAACACGGTGCAAAATCTAGATCGCCGATCAAGCTTTTACCAGTTTGCAATGTGTGGCTTTCTAGTACCAGACATAGTCATTTCGTTAAAATTATGTAAGGTATTAGAAAAGTGTGATACTGGCACTAGTGAATCAAATCTGGTAAGTTGTGTGTATTCGTACACAAACCACACGCACCCTTAATCAATAGCACTTAGGTTTGGGGGAAAATCCTTCCATATTTTTATATCTTGTCATATCTACAGATTATATAGTAGGTAGATCTGCACTGGGAAAGAAGAAATTGTCCTCTGGCGGTTGTCCCGTGGTCTGTGTTTGTTAAGAAGTTGAGTTCAAGCATAAGTGTCTCGCAACCGCTTGTCTTCTTGAATCTCGTAGCCGCAATAGCAGACAAACGATACAATACAGAATATGAAGTAGATTATAAGAAGTAAGACTCCAACCACTGTCACCACAACTGCACAAATCAGGAATGCCCTACAACAGAGGGGTGATAATTACCAGGCTGGATTAGCCACCCATCAATGTAAAGATTGGCACGATCAATTCAGATAAGACTATGTCCGTGAGTTTTCTCCATAGACCCAATGCTTTATGTCTACGGTTTTCACAGACAGAAATTTTAGTGGCAACACATAATCGTTCCATCCTGCATGGACTTTTTGACAGTGTCCAAAGGTTAATAACAAGATAGGACATGATCTTTAGTTTGTATAAAGCATGTAAATTGATCCGGATAATTGTCCTGGTTTAGACACCGACATCCGACGGCGATCAGTGCGCACGCGATGTGTCTTGTATGGGCTCAGAGCTCAGCAGCACTAGAGCCCTCACCTTGCCATTGCTACTCAACAGCGGTTAGTTTTATTGTTCACACGTATATATATTGCAGACTCTGCGTATGAAAGCAAACCCGCTTTTATCTATAAACATCATATTCCGGTTTCGATCAGATGACACGAAGACATTGACATTATGTGCGATCAACCTGCCGATTGAATCGATTGAATGGAGTATCCTAGACCCCTGTGACTATAGACCCCCTACAAACACACAACAGACCGTGCAACAAACCCAGAGGAGTTCGGCGGTATCATTCGCAAAATAGGCTTCGTGTCCTATCCTGGTATAATCTTAACAGTGTCCAAGTCACCAAGTGGCAAGATCTGGGGTCAAGGTGGGCACTGTGAAGGAATGAGACCAGTAACACCTGGGTACGCAGGGACTTATTCAAACTGCTTTTCAGTATAGCTATGAGGAACACACTTCTCAGGATGGCTATGAGGAACACTAAATAAATCTAACCCAACTAAAATCAACACTGGAGTAGCTGCTTGTTCATTATCGTGTAAACTACAATGTAGTATTACAGCATTTGGCAATTACAGGACTTAGTTATGTAGATTGTCCTAGAATAATCACACCATGATGGATTCCAGTTACCAATGCAATTAACAGTAAAGTGCAATTCTTTCTCTGCAATACAAACTAGGTCTCAAAGTAAGAACAGCTGACCTGAATAATGACATACTCCCTTGAAAGTGAGTCTCGCAGAATTTCAAATAAAGGTAGTAAGTGACTTTAATTTGATGATTTACCAAGTGAAATCTTCCATGGGAATGGCAAGGGTATACTTTTGTGCGTATTTTGTATATTACGGAACCAGTAGAGGTCAGATCATACCAGACCAGCTGATTCAGTATTCTAAATACTCTGCTAAAATTATCCAAAATTGAATTGTTAGCAGCCAACGCTGACCCATATGAATTGAACAGGTTATAGTTTCTAATGCCGCAGTGGTTTAATCCCATCAGCGGCCAATAGGTGAACCGTATAAGCCAGTCAGCTGAAACGTACATGTACAATTTGTGGTGGTCACCAAGAGGATAATAAATAGTCGCGCAGTGGAGGGCTAAGCCTACCACAGTCTCCAAACTGATCATGTCACTACTTCAAACTTCTCCATTATCACTTTATATATACCAAGATTGCTGCATTATTGGAATTTTACTCATGACTTCTTGTGTTTACTGGTAGAATTTCACATGTATTCTCACTATTCAACTTTATTGACAACAGCTGTTTGTATCAACTAATGTTGGGCTTCACCTGCCAGGCATTACACCACACCTAGCATTAGGCTGTAACAGAGTCAGAGGAGAATATGTGCCCAATTAAGGTCAGATGGTGCACAGCTTAGTCATTCCTACCAAGCCTGATTATAATGAAACAGGAATGGGTATAATACTCACTGTTTTGTATCTTCTCCTTCATGAAACTCTCTTATAAATAGAATAGCACCAGTAGACACAAGCACGGTGCCCACCCAGAAGAAGACGCACATAAGCCACGTGGGTGGCATCCACTGTCGAACTTTAGGCATCTCCCCGCCTCTGTATTCGCTGAAATCATCATCCAAGAAAACACTCATACTCGTGGCGCACTATTTGAATAACTACTGGCTCAACGAGCCACAATTAGCGACAGAGGGAAAACAAAACAAAAATACTGTTGATAAGTTAAATGATGTGGAAATGCTTAAACTAACGAGGCAGTAAGAGCGTCGTATAGAAAAAGTAAAGAATAAGGTGTGTTCGTAAAAGCAACAAATCATGAGGCGGGTTAGTTATGGATGAATCAATTGCAACACTCATCATACCTTATGCTAACATGTGGTAATTGTAGGATCCAAGTACTGGTTCTCTCTTCGATATCCAGGTTTGAAGTGACTCACTCAGCACCAGTTTATAGAAAAATCTGACCAATAGGAAGCAGGTATATAGCCAACTATAACCTAACAAGTATTCACCCGCTTAACCGTGCAGTAATTAATGTATTCAGCCCGATAAAAGTTTGTATGGTAAATGCGTCTGTTAGTTCACGTAATAGATGGCATTCTGGGAATAGTTAACTTACAAAAGGCAGCCCAAGGCAACAAGCAATACGGAACAATAGATGGTGGCCAACGACAAACTCCCACCACCTGTCGTATTCTTCTCATATGTCCGAAGATTTTTTCACTGAAGTAATTTGAAGCAATTATTATTCAGGTCTAACTTTCTGTGGGGTCTAAGAGCTAGTATCAACAAATCAATTCATTCAATTTGGACAAGTAACCTAAATCGGAAGTCGGTCGGTCGAGACTCGAGACCACTGCATTCAAGATTCCATGTGTATTTACAGCAGTGGATCTGATTGACCATATAACTATTCTGGCAGGTGCTAATGTCAGTTTATTTGGTGTAGCAAGGCATACCTATAATAACACGGCTTTGGATTGTATAAAGATACAACCAAAATATATCCATGAAAACCGTGACCAATTCCTCTGTGTCACTGATCAAATTGAAACAAAACCACCACTGGCAAAGACAAGGCAAATTCCTTTATAAGCACACCAACTGTCAGCTGTGCAGGGGAGGTTTGGCATGGAGAAAGAAGAGTGATGTGGGTCGATTACCTAGAGCCAGACTGTGTGGCCAACTGTCATATTTATTGACTTGACTAGAGTTGTGTGCTAAAAGACACAGTACTACTGCTACTAATACTCATATTGGCTACGCTGCATTGTTCCTCATTTAAATATCTTTTAAAGTCAGGATCAGCCTGAAATATCTCCACTGGGTCTATGCCCAAATCCTTGGTTTCCTGATCAAAGTGCTCAATCTCTCTCGCTTGCTGCTCGTGCAGACGCCGTTGTGAGGTGGCTCGCTCTGTATTGAACTTCTGAATTTCTTCTTCAATCTACAACCACAGACACATAAGAGAAATTGAGCACACTTATAAAGATTTCCTTTGGTTTCAAGCTATCGCAAATATAGATGACGTACCTTAGCCTCTAGCTGGGCGCGTCTCAGTGAGACCCGATCCTGTAGTTCTTTCTTTTCGCGGCTATGGAGTCCGTCTGTCTGCATACGTATCTTGGACTGATACGCCATGAGCAGCTCTGTCTCCTGCTGTAATCTCTTCTTCAGCTCCTTAGACTCCGATTCCTGTGACTCATCCAAGGTCACCTGTAAAGGTCAAGATTGGGCGTGTGTTTTAATCAACAGTTATGGTAGATAACATAATGAGATCAACATAGAAGCGGCTGCCATAGTGCCAGACCTAATCTGTCTGAGCAATTGTTACAGATTCTTTCAAGTCAAAACAGACTATTGTTATATTTTTGTGGGGTAAATATCCTCATGTTAAGTGAATACCACCCCTACAGAAACCAAAGCCACGTATCATGTGCCATGAGAAGGCATACAGCTACCGATTGTATGTTTCTACATTACTAAGCATACAGACAAGAGGTTAATCCATTACAGTAGCGCCTCTTAGATAAACGAAATCTCAAGAGAGCTCAGAGCAGCCAGGCTAAGTAGCTGACAGGCAAACAAATTCAACAGGCACTTGATCATTTTCAAGACGCTATTATTTACAGATACGAGTGGCTTAGTTTCCTTAGAGGACTGGGTGTCGAGTGCGAGGGGCTCTCAGAATACTCGACTATTGTTTGAGCAGACTGGTTGTTAACGGCTAAGGATGTAATGGCAGCTCAGTCACAGCATATCGGGATGCACTGACTTAAAGACTAAGGAAGCTATGGAAACATTGGCAGCGGGCACTTACATTTTGCTGCGCGATCATGTCCGATATGATTTGCTCATACTGGTTGTACAGCTCAGTGCTCTTATAGTTTTGCTCATCTTTGAGACGCTTGTTGATAGCTCGGTGATCGGTGCGTGGAGCGCGGGCCATCTCCGTATCACGGCGAGCCTTGTACTGCTTATTTTGAGTCTCCAACGCTTCTCTCAACTGCTTTTTAACCTTTTGCTTGCTGTCCTATAAGTGAGACAGACAATTGGGTCAAAAATTGCGAATCGCTGATCGGCATCGTTGAATCAGGTTCAATCTGTTTACTGTCCCACGAGGCTTCAAAGGTATGGACCGGACAAACATAATTTGCATTGAAGCACCCAACAAGTGCGGGATTATCAGTTAATAAGTGTGCGTAAGCTCACTGCCAATTCTACCAGTGACCAGCATAATCCAGATAATTGGCAGCCATAATGAATGTAAGCGCGAGAATGTCATTGGCTAACAAAGAGAGCGGAACTGTGAGAAATGGACTTGTCTCTATTGCCATGACTTGTCTCAGACCCATGTTCAGCTGACCAGATGGTACCCTGAGCTGGCGGTACCCTGACCGAGCAGGACTCTGACTAGGCGGTACCCTCATCCGATGGTACCTTGACCTGGGAGTACCATTACCGAGCGAGACCTCGACCTGGCACTCAGACTGGCACTCACATTAAGCTTGCCAGGAAGCTGTCTCGTCTGGAGAGCGTGGCGCTTTCTCAGCTCTCTCTCCTGCCTCTCAGTATACACCTGCTGATTCTGTAGTTCTGTATTGTGCTGCTTCTTTAACTGCTCATCTCTCAGTTTGTGAACTGAACAAAATGGAAGACATAAATAGCCTGCTGCCAATACACTCAATAATCAATGGTTAGTTGGGAGTTGTCATACATCGCAAACTTTTGACAGATGTAAGGCAACTCCAATGCACAATACAAAAATAGCTGAGCTCATGACTCATCAGGATGACAGACGAAACACTGGCACTCACCGGTAGCAAGATGACGATATTCAATGTCCTGCACTTCTTCATGATGACGTCTTAACATGGAGTGACCCGAGTCCATCTGAGCCTCTCGTCTATTCAACTCCTGGTGAAGAAGTTGGATAAAAATGATCAACTCTCTAAGCAGAATATGTCATCAATGGAAGCCAGGAAGAAATGGGATTAATAGTGGAAGTGCAAAATCCAGTAAACTGTGGAAATGTCAAAATCATTTCTCTGTGATACTAAAAATTCTATAGTCATCAAACTGCACTCATAGCCGCTGGGTACCAGCTTAAAATCCGCCATCAGATGGCGTTAGCCATCGAACCGTTAGTCACCGACTACTGGTGTTGCTCCCTATTATATTTCTACTTGTTGATTGATAACAGTTTTACTCCTATATAAGGAATAAACCCTTTCATATCACACATAATCATATAAATCTGTCGCTCTGAGCTAAAAATGACACTGACAGAATGTCAACTAGTCTCCCGTCTCACTAACCTCCCTGAGTAAGTTTTGATCCATCTGCTGCTGCCCTAACAGCTTTTGGCGTTTGAATTGTCTCATCTTCACTATCATCTTGTGGCGGTGAGCACGCTGTTTATCATTCAGCGCTGACTGCTGCTCCTGTTCCAGAAGCTGCTTGAATGATCTCATTGGCTCCTCCTTCTCCTTCTTAGGAGTGGAGTTAAGCGACTGCAATGCGACAACAATTCATTCAATCAGATGCCAACATTGATGTCAATTGATCAGTTCTGTTTTACTTTGGCTTATTCGTGTCTAGATTGTAGAGCTCCAGCTTGATGAACTGACGGGACACAAACAGCCTCACTTACTCTTTTTTTCTCTTCGCTTTTAATTTTCTTTTGCTTGGCAAGCTCTTTGGTGAAAGAGTCCAGCTCTTTCTTCTGCTCTTTTTTCAGATGTTTTTCCAAGTGGTCCTCATCACTCTGAGCGGTGCTAGTCTGCAACACAAGCCACACCACCAATGATACCAGTGACCTCACATGCACACCACGGTACCAGTGACTGAACCAGTGAACAACCTGCATAGTACCTGCGTTTAAACATGCAGATCGTCCATATAATACAATCCATGCCTATGTGTACGTACCTCCAGGTCATCATTGATATTCACCCATTACAACCCAATCGCCGTATACGACCAGTCTGATGAGTAGATTGGTATTGTGGTATTTATTGCATGGCATTATTAATCTGAACTCACCACCTTATCACGCTGCTGTACATGCGATCTCCGCAGCTTCTCCAACTCTCTATAGAATGTGCTGGTGAGTACCTCATACTCTTTGGAAAGTTTACCCTTGTGAGTTTCTAACTCAATGTTCTGTCGATCTTCCAACTGTAAAATAACCACAATGAAGTACCCAATCAGAGACCTGCGAGTTTGCATGAGGCAATTGGAGAATTAAAATTGCACCGCACCTGTCGGAGTTGCTTTTGGTGTTGTCTTCTCATTCTCTTGTATCCACTCATCTGCTCCTTGAACAAATCGTCCTGTGCGTGTTCGACCTTCTGCTTTTTAACGATGGAAGGCGTCCTGATAGTAGCAAAGTTTCCTCCGCCATTTTGCCTTTCACCTTGAGTTGAATGCTAGGAGGAAGTAAGGCACAGTTAAAGAGACCCGGTCACCAAAACAAACAACAAAAAGACAATACAGCATGACTCTTATTAAAATTCAAGGCCAGTTGGGATGGAAAAGGTGGGAACAAGAGTGGTATCAGTATGTACAGAGACCGCAACTAGCAATTCTTGTACAAGGTTACCAAGGTAACAAAAATCAAACAATAATAATGG
>Ga0224501_10002707_pt1 | contig 13952 bp, 5 predicted proteins | sample SF_Oct11_sed_USG_4_FD_169105 | JGI IMG/M metagenome (GOLD analysis project Ga0224501, IMG submission 169105) | Sediment microbial communities from San Francisco Bay, California, United States - SF_Oct11_sed_USGS_8_1 | ecosystem: Environmental > Aquatic > Marine > Sediment | place: USA...
GCCATTCTGCTGCTGCCAGTGTCAGTGCCAGTGTTAATGACAGTGATCATTTCTGTTACCCCGTTTATAGTGTATGTGGTTATAACCCGGTGGTCTGGCCTCCCCTAGTGTAGCCAGTACTGCTTGGCTTCTCCCACCACATGCCGAAGAGCCAAGCCACCTGGCTATAGAAGCGGCTTCAACTAGTGGGAGTTATCCTCTCGTTTATCAAATGGCCCTACTGAAGGCAGAACAACTCCCGACTCATCGATAGAACACGTGGGTGATCTCAGTTTCGGCATATGGCGGGGCTCGGTCAATGAATGACATTTCCGTTTTGTGAAATTTACAACTCGATTTGTGACGTTTATATGTTCATTTCCTACTGGTTTATTTTTTTATCGTATTAACAGAGGGTAGAATATGAATAATACAGCTTCATCTTACTACTGAATGACGCTATTCACATTTACCGCTCACCGAGTTTCCTCTGGTTTACCCTTATTGACACAATGTTGCCAATCAAGGAATGTAGGGAAAATGATTGTCTTAAAGTTATCGAGTTGAAAAATGACTCAAACATACTGCCAAAAATCAGCATATAACTTTAACTTTAGCTTTGACCAGGCCAGAGTGAAATTCTGAGAGACTGTTATAAGGGCCTGCCACACGATGGCGAATTTGCGCAAAAATCACAATTAACATTACGTGAAAAATCGCATTGCGACTTTGCGATATCCCGCTGATTGGCTCAATCACTTCCATAGCCCGTGGGAATCTGAAGGCTATAAAGTAGAAAGTAAGAATGATCAACTACGTCCGACTTGAAACTTGATTTGAGTCAATTGGGGAGCAGTCATCATCGTAGAGCAAGAAAGCTTGCTCGAAGTAGGTCCAACACCGGTGTGATTCAGTCATCGGTTGTTGCGATGTTCGCGGAAAAAATTCTTCGTGAGCGCTGAATTTGCAAATTCAGCCAGCGGCCTTTTCCGCTAGAGGTCGTTGACAGCTGTAGGAACTCAGCACCGTTGCTACTGACACCCGATGGTAACAACAGTCTGAGTTAGAGGTCAATTGGGGAGCATTCATCATCGTAGAGCAAGAAACTATCAAATCCATGAGAACCAGAGCATCAGAGGTGATCATAGAATGAATTTCCCTGCGAGTAGCGGCTAGTTAAGTCCGACTACGAGCACCATCCCCACGCACGATTTCTAACAGCAGTTTGACCGGAAATAAAACCCCGATACGACACCAACTACGCAGTCTCATTGGTATCGGTCATGTGACTGCGAGAAATCCTAGTAATTCGCGAATAGTTATCACAATCGTGTGGCTAGGAACGCGAATTGAGATTTTTCCGGATTAGCTTATCGCAAAACTGTCATCGTGTGGCAGGCCCTTAAACATTGTCCCATGAAGAAATATTAGAGGTAATCTGACTTTTATTTATTATCTACCAATTTTCCTAAGGGTAACATAACTCAAAAGAGACCGGTTTCCATGGCGACAGGGTCGGAGAACACGACGTGGGATAATGGCTGAAATTTTCCTCTGACAGACTATAGGCAACATAGATATAAATGTAGAAAAAGCGTAAATATATGAAAACTTGATACCGACTAGAAAAACTCAACAACAGAGTATGGGAAGATAGAGCTGGCACAGCAACACACCGTGTGATAATGACTGAATGAGCAGGGGCCTTCTACTGTCGGAGTTACTTTGGTGATACTCTGGCTACTGGCGTGCAATTACCCAGCATATTATAGACATGCTTTAGAGCCTCTTGGCAATCATTGAGTGTTTTATACGGCCGGAATACGAGTCGATTTACCAGAGCGGAGTATACTGTCATCTTCTTCACCATCTCCTCCTTCTGCCTCACAGTCTTACACGAATCATCAAAGAGTTTCACCAACTCGGTATCAAACGCAGACTTTGCTTTACTCAGCACTGTATTAATTGCGACGCGGTCCAACTTCTTTGAGCATTTATCGCACTTTTCACACACCACCAAGCTCTGACAGGTACCGCATTTATACATTGGGGTTTCCTCGTAGCCCATCTCCACGTATGGTTTCCAGTCGTGTACACAGGCCAGACAGCAACAAGTGAAGTAGTATTGCTCGCTGAGATCATGCTGACGCTGCCTCACGTTGTGCACCGCATAGAGAGCACCGTAATTATCATAAAGCTGCTCACCCATATTAACAGGACTGAGTGTACGTACGACGCATGCGTTACCCGTGTAGAAGGAGCGAATCACCGTTGGATCACAGGAGTGGTTGAAGAAGCTGAGAGTGGGATAGATGCCCGAGCCAATCTCCAGTGTACTGCTGCTGTGTGGGGCCGCAGGGTTATAGGCTAACTCTGGGATCTCATGGGCATTACATGGGAGCACCTACAAGCCAAGGGGAACAGGCATAGAATCGGTTCATCTACGAAAAAAAATCCACTCTGGGACAAGGAGTGGATGTGGGAAGGGGCACCAATTATAAGCAACAGGAGAATGAGACATGACGTAGGCAGAATGTTGAGGTGCCGCCATCTACTGTAGATTGGGTGGTTATCTGCAGGAAGTGAGGAGATAAAATAGGGCTTTCTGCCTCCTCTCGTGTATGGCGAAGCTGTCGGATTAAATACTTGTTTTTCACCAGTTATGGCTTAGTACGGAGCACCACTTGCGTGTCAGTATCAAGGATCCAGGCTGGGGGTCAGTCAACCTGAGTCAGTTAACACCCGCCGAAACTCCGCTACTCTTATTAAAAAGGTAGAGGTGGACTGGTTGGGATCTCCATTATTTTTACCGTGGTGTTCCGAAGATACGCTAGCAATGTGGAGTGAGAGGCCCGTACCAGAAAAACACACCACTGGTGATCAATTTATTACAAATCCAGACTTTTTACCACCTGAGCTATCCTGGCCCTGAGAGTGGAGCCGGGCAGTTACCTGGATGGTACGTGGACAGTTACCCAGATACCCAGTGGAGGTGGGTAGCTATCTGGATGGTGCAGTGAATGGAGGCGGACAGTTGCCCAGACTGCGTGGAGTGGAAGTGGATAGTTACCTGTAGGTTGTGCAGAATGAAGGCAGCGAGTACCTCTCTGGCATTGCTATTATCCGACCACCGAGGTAGATCAGCGAGACGACAGAGATAAGCCGCTCCTGCCGTCCTCCAGAACAGATCCCGACTCGTTCTCACGTCACCGTGACCTTGCAGTAGGTAAATAGTTGTGTAGTCTTCGCGGTGATAGTCGGTTGAAGCTTGCTCTGGCTGCAGTGAACTTAAATAGAGTTAATATGGAGTTATCTGCTCATGGGTATTTATAGACAAGGATGGGCAACTCTGAGTACAACACTTGGTATAAAACCGGAATAATAGAGTAATCCATAGAGGATAACTCTATGACTGGAGTACACACGATACCAACTTTTGTTTCTCTAGCATTCCTTGTTCTTTTTTTCTGATTTAATCCCAGTTGATTAAATGTTCAACTTAATCTGTGCGCCGTCAGGAAAAAATTCCTCGCATGATGAAAGTGATCAGAGTGGTCTGTGTTTACAGAACTAGATGGTTTCCACTGAGTGCATTGTATTCACTGAGAGACTCACCAACAGCATCTAAACTAACCAAACTGTTCCATTCAGTTAGAAAAAAACCCACTAAGGCACCACACTCACTGACCTCACAGTCCAGTATAGCAGACAATTTGTCATATCCAGCCTTCAGAGCCGTTCTCAGCGCCAAGTGACCCATACTCAGGTCAAGTGATTTGAGATGCAGTATAAACCGACACTCCGCGCTGTGATAGTCCTGTAATGGGAGTTATCATGCCAGAGTGAAAAATACACAAGAGAGACAACTTTTAACCAAAAAACCCATTTCTGGCCATCGCGTATAATGAGGAAGCTCAAGATACAACCTAAGCCGGCAGGCCATGAAGATTTACTTAGGTAACCACCATAATATATATACTTAATCCAACACCAGCAAATTGCTAGGGGACGGCATGTTCACAAACCTACATATGATGGGCAACAATCGCAGGGATTGACATGCATACATTAAAATCAGCGGAAACTACACTCAGGATTTGTTTCAGTAACATGGGGGTTGGGTTCTGGGGCTCAGAGAAATGGCCTGATGGATAAACAATCACCCAGACCAAACCATTATTCTGATCAACTGCGCCCAATTAGCAGGAAGAGATAATTAGGAGAAACACAATGCGTGAGGCCTACATTCCCAGACTGTAATGGGAATGCGGTTAACTGGTAGCATTTAAAATGAATACCGTTAAGAAGAAACGTATGTTCACGACCTGGTACACGCATGTGCGGAACTGCACTCCAGCATCGTTTATCCGTGGTTCAAACATAAGTTTCTAGTAAAACTCTATAGATATAAATGAGCTCACCTGCCAGGCCTTCTTTTCACATTCGACTGAGCAGTACACCACGTCCCCACATTCTCTACAGGGTACAGGAGTGCAGTTTACATTTATCTGACATTCACAGCAGTGGGTCTTATAGAATTCATCCAGCGTTACTGAGCAGTAAGGTCGCTCCACCATCACCACCTGACCAGGAGTCAGGTCCTCCGATGCTGTCACATAGCGCCCAAACTCCGCACTCTCCTCTAACCCCACAGTGTTACTCAGAGCGGGGTATACTGGGTGGCAATCTGGCAATGAGGGCGCCTTACTGGTCTCAATATCAGCCTCAATCAGCGACTTAGGAGCGAGACTGTCCAGATCTTTAAGCCAGACATCACGGCTAGCATCTTTAAGGTTACTTTTCTCTAAAGCTTCCCTGGCCTGTTCTACTGTTTCCTCTAGCATTATTCGCGATTGTATGAATTGTTGACATTTAGCTTTACGAGTATAAAGTTTGTATAAGTTGTTCTTAGGATAACCACATTGTATAGCCAAGTCAATATCCCTTACACATCTGCTATAGTCCCTGAGATGCAGCAGTACAGCACTCCTATTTGCTAGACAGACGGAGTATATCTCCTCATTAGGGGGAGCTAACAGCAGCGCCTTGTTATATGACTCCAGCGATCCGATATAATCTTTATTTTGAAACTTTTTGTTGCCCAGATCTTTTAACCTTGTGGCTTCTGCAGAACTCTTCTCTGTTCGTCTTGGTTTTACAGAAAACTCATCTAACACATCACTAATTTCCAGGATGAGTCGAACTTTATCGATGTCCGTCTGTAACTCCGCGTCAAACATCTGCGCGATCTCCTTTTCTCGAGCCTTCACTGCCTGGCCGAGGCGACGAAAAGCCCGTCCAAACATAACCCGGTCTTCCTACAATAAACCCATTCTAGTAAACACCATATCATTATGATGATATCTGCCCCTCTTGAGAGACGATGGCGCTGGTTTGGTGAAGCTAAAAGGCCAGAACAAAGTAGATATAATGGAAGTCGGCTCCACCAGGGCAACCACTGAACCATTACACCATACCTGAAAGATCAGGGCTACTCAACTTAAGTCACTGTTTACCTGCCGAGATTTCTACAGACCTTTTAAGTTTTTTTTACAGTATTTAAAATGCTGCAAGAGAAAGTCATGCGCCATCGCATGACCCGCGGAAATTCATAAACAAGTATCACACAGCATTATTAGCTTCCTGAAACTATCTAGCGTATGACGAGTTTATAGCACAGAGGCAGCCGCATGACAGCCGCCACGTTGAGATGGTTACACCGACCTGAACTGCTTATAAATACTCCGGGTGTATAGCTAATAAACAGAAATCTCTCATCAAAATGACAATACTAGTGATCCTACACACTGGTGAGTTGGTATTTTATTGGTTGCCGTCAGTATCCATAGAACAGGTCCTTCGGGTAACTAGAATATGACTTGGTCACTGGTCAGGAATAGCAGGCCTAAATTACCATGATAAATCCATTATTCGGAGAATGAACCACAGGACTGCATGTAAAAAATGAACTTTCACAATGGAAACTGGCTAGTAGTAGTAAGTAATGTAAAAGTGGTTATTTATCGCTGGTACATAATACATATCTCATCTGTCACTCATGTTCGTGATGCAGCAGAGCAAGTGAGTCCGCACAATGCAAATTAGTCAATAACTTATAAGCCATAAGCTAAGGCCATAAATAGGCAAAGTTGGTCAAAGACATTTGAAAATTAAATAAAGCAAAAATAGTGAAATACTGAAAGTTAAATAGTAGTACTCTACTAGTACTACTGACCAACTGAGCTACTCGTACTCGTAGTACTTACTCTCAGTACACTGTACAGGCTACACTTAGTCTTACAGTTACACACACATAGTGACTTACTAGCCACTTACAGTTACTGAGTTACACTAACTTGACTAACAAACAAGTAACACTAACAGTAGAGTAAGTCACTTACTAAGCACAGCAGTAAGTGTAACTGTAAGTCTAACTCTAAGTGTAACACTAACAGTAACACTGACTAACTTCTAAGTCTAACAGTAACACTACAGTCTATACTCTACAGTCTGAGTCTACACTACGTCTACAGACTACACTCAATGACTCATGACTCGTCTCGCTCTCAGTCATTTTCAAGTCAACCCAATCAACCATTCATTCAATTTCAAAGGATTCATTACTTATTAATTTAATATAAATTATTATTCATTCAGATTCATTCAAAATCAACTTCAAGTTCAACTCACAACTCAACTGACAGTCACAATTCAATTTCAAATTCAATTTCAATGCCCAGGCTACACTACACATCATTGATCAGCTTACCTTGATGGCAGTACCCGTGTGATATCGATGCTACATTCCAGAGCCTGTCGCTACAGAAGTCAAGCCATCATCGTTGTGGGTGTAATACGAGCTAGCTCTAAAACAACAAATCATGCAATGCAGTAGACCCGCGAAGAGCATGCCTCGCTGGCCATCACGTTCGCTTGAAAAATAAAGCCCGTAGGCAGGCAAAGGGGCTCTGAAGACCAAGAGTTTTCCGGAACCTGTGACCTATTTCCCTGCTTCTAAGCTACTTCCCAATCGAAATCTGTTTATGGGGAGGGGTGTTTACAACGCGGTTTCCCTTAGATTCCCACCACTCACCAGTAGCTATTTTTTGTTTGGTTTTTCCACGAAGAGCTTTCTGTCGTACGTTTTTGGGATCAACGAACAGCGGCAACAGTGAAGCACTAGCACAGTTAATAACTGGTTTATGCAGAGGCCGAAAGCTGTGATGCGCTAATCTAGGTAACAGAAAAAGATTTCTTCACAGTGGACTGGAATGGATCAGTGGATGGGACATGTGACACTGACTGACACAGACAGCGAAGTGATATCATATCGAATCGCTTATGATCATGATAATCAATCAATCATTTCATTATCATCATCCTGTCTCACTTCTGTCGTTCTGACGTCTCAGTCTCACTCTCAGTCTTTCACAATCATTGACTTGAGTCTGACTTGAGCTTGATTGAATCACTGACTAAATTTTTATAATTCATCTATAATAATCAATGACCATTCCAATTCGGTTTCATGATAAATCGGTAGTGTGATTAAGCAGTAAGTAAGACCATGAAGTATGATTGTCAATCAATCAATGTCATGCTTGTTTCATTTTTCTACACTCTATATCTTTATTCTCGACTTTGTAGTTCAGTAATACTAGTTAATAACTTCAGTTACCGAGTTCAGTTGGCAACTATCTATATCTAATACGCTGAATGAGACTGAGAGTAACTGTAAGGTCGATCTGATGATTTGCTCTGGCAACATTCTGTTGAGTAGGTCGTATAAATGTTCATTCGATTTTTACATTTCAGGCAGTAAATTTCAAGAGAATTCTGTACAGTGCCAACTATGACACACCCTGGTTTGAAGTTAGTGCTGATATCAAACTTTTACGGAAATTATTTGAGTCACCGATGGTTTGATAGTAAGCTTGTTGATGGAGATGCGGATATTGAGAGGTAAATACTAGTAGCTTTACACATAACTGAATACCGAGTGTGAGCGGTACTCTGCGCTCCAATCTACCGTATCTGCATATAAGCTTCTATCACTTCATACCATATGCCCATAGTGAATGTTATGTCTGGCATAGTAGTTAATGTTCTGCATGACAACGCTACGGTCAGCTTCTGTCTATTTATCTCAACAGGTTGATGAAGGGAGCTAAAGTACGCTGCTCGGAGCTGTATGAGGAGGCAGGTAGTAATGTGAAGATCATTGTTTTCTGCGTACTCGGCATTACAGATCTGATTCGCAAACGGACGGTCGATAATAAAGGTGTGTCACTGATTGCAGTAAGAATGAATGTACTTATAACTGCAGGCTAGCCAGAAACCTAATCCTTGTGTTCCTGTGAGAAAGCGAGTAAGCCGTCGTTATCATGATCATGCTTCTCATGACAGAGTGTGACTGTCCGCTCTCTGCATAGGGAAAACCCGCCTAATAACACTGCAATTAGATTCTCGATTACTTACCATCCAGTGTCATCTGTAAGCTGGAACTCTATGATGGAGAGGGATGGGGAAGGCAGAGTAAACAACGGTAACTTCAATATCAGTGTTTTTTAGATTAATTCAACAAGCTAATTGTTTGGTATGGGGCTTTCTAGTACTGTGTGGCAGGCTCTTCACACGGACTGGGTTGTGCCTCATTCTCGGAGTAAATATGTAATGTGTCGGGTATGTTTATTGTAGGGGTGTTGGAGTTGGTACCTAATGCTCTATTACGGATCAGTGAACAGTTTATTCGAGCTCAGATGTTACTAGCTCAGTATAACGCTGTGCTCGTATGGTCAACTACATACCCGATCTGCCTGAGTAAATACCACCTGAGTGAAGGCTGGCAGCTTGGCACAGTGTAAGTCACAGTCCTCTGAGCTAACATAGTCAAACAATCGGATTTATTTACCATAGCAATTTTTTGTCCCTCTCCAATTTGATAATTGCCTTCCATTTTCAGAGTCAAAGGATGTATGTTTAACGAAATCAAGGTTATTGAAAACAGGAATGTCTTGACCTGGTTATGGACCGGTTAACAGTATCAACATTATGTTAACAGGGTCATGCACATTATAGTTTCCTCATCAAGGGTATATCCACGTATATATGCCCCTCTAGCCATGTGTAAAACTGGAAAGGCTCAAATTCCATGATAATTATAATGACTATGTGTGACTGGGCACTGTGTGCGCGAGAAGCTGCATGCCAACGGTGATTATAGAAAATCCGTATGATGGCGCGAGTTACCTCCTTTGCTCAAATGGAATTCCGGATAAAAGTAGGGAGCAGGTCTGCTAAGCAAATCATTAAACAATATAACTGAATAGGCAATATCCTTACTGTTCAGGGTAACTCGCTGTATTAGCTCTAGAGTACCAGCCAGAAGTCTTCTCAGGTAAGTCTAGTGATAACCCAGTGAGTTTGGTATACTGTTATACCATCATACTAACACTGTGCTGTATTTACCGCAGTCCTGGTATGACGTTAGATATGCACCAGGAGCAGGCGGATGTGGACAATGCCTTCCTGTGTCTGAAAGACCTCTGTGACGAATACAACAAGAGCTGCTGCGCTCCCAGCTTCTTCCTCGACCTCGACTATGAGGTTAGTGCTCTCTACAACCTCCTGTCAGACTGCGGTCCACCTGCGGTACCTGTGTCTGTCGCTATTTACAGCTGTGTCTGTCAGTTTTACATTCCACTGGGATTTTGAGCTGAAGAGACCTGATATTGCCCAGTAGTGTTACTGGATTAAGACATTACCATTGATATTGCACAGTTTTCACGTTTGTTCCCAGGGATTTAACACAAATGATGAGGTGATGAAGGCACGTCTCCGATCTGACGGGATTCACCCTCAGAACTCTGTCGTCCAGGAATGGAATCGTCTTCTTCCCAGTTACCTGCAGCACCTACGCGACTCCGGCTGTCATACTATGAGACGTAAGGATGTTCAGCCTATGGCAGCCCTCCTTAACAGTGACTCAGTAAACTTTCCTATGCAGAGCCCCTCTGAAGAGGTGATAAGCCTCCCGATCAGCGCCCCACTTAGCTTTGATTACGCCCATATGCGACAGGGGGAGATAACCTCTGATCCAATAGGGGATTCCATTCGCGAACTGCGTCATCATCACAGCTCTGAAGAGTCACCAGTCGCCAAAAGAAGGCGTTATAGCGAGGATGCTTGTAGTGAGGAGCTCAATGCATCGTACGAGCTCCCTGCTCAGCCGCATTGGAATGAGCCTCATAGCCCGCTGAGAGAAGAGGATTACCAGATGGATAACTATCTGCTGGAAGAGGAGAATGTCTATGTGGGGCTGAGTTCGGCGGAGGACGATGCCGGCCGCAGACGAGTCACTGTACATGAGCGGCTCGGCAAAAAGAGTGAACTACCACGGGATGGGCTGTTTGGGTTTGGATCATTACCTCAGGATGGGATGATTTATGCTCGACTTGCAAAACGCAAACGTCAGAACCAGGGGAAGGAGAGAAATCAATCCTCCTCGAAAGTGGAGCACAATACTAATTACTACCTGGTGACGGCTACGGACTCAGAAACAAACCAACTGATGCGACTCAGGGGCATTAGAGTAACAGGGAGAAGGGGATTACATTTTGGTTATGTCGACTACAAGCAACAGACGGTGGACATTGGTAAGGAGGGTATGCCTCTACCAGCTGCTCGATTTCTAAAATATAAAAAGTGGAGCCCCTCTGTATCACAACCACAGCTAAGCAATAAACCCATCAGTCAATTTGAGCAGCAGATTGGTAGTTACAACGCCAAGGTGCTGGAGCTGATTGTGGAGCGCCGTAAGCTGGCAGAGGCGCAGAGGAAGTTCTTGGCCCAGTCGGAGAACCAGTATCGCCAATCGGCTGGGAGTCTTCTGGCCCCAGACAGCGATGATGATCCGGAGGAGCCCGCGGATTGGAAGGAACCCGCGCAGAGGAAGAGGCCTGCGGAGGGGAAGGGGCCTACACAGGGGGAGGGATCCACAGAGGGGAAGGGACCCACGGAGGGCCGGTCATTGGAGGCAGAGAATGCGACCATTACTATCCTCTTATCAGATAATTCTTCTCGTGCTAAATCAGAGCCAAGTGTCAAAACTGAGACCAAAAAGGGAAAGATGACAACTCGCTCATGTTCCACTGAAAAAAGTAAGCACAGTAAGGGTGTGACCAAAGAGAAATCGGTTGATAAACGGAAGAAACAAAGCAGACCAGTTCAATCTTCTAGTTCTACTGGCTCAGAGAAATCTAGTCAATCCAACGCAAAGGAAGAAAAAACTAGCAGGTCTATTAAAAACTCTTCTGAAAAAAAGAGATCAACTGGTAGATCTGTCGACAAAAAACCACCCACTAAAAGTAAATCTAGCGACCCAGTCGAAGAAGGAGCAAGTGTTGCCAAACAATCCAGGTCTACTACAGTAGCCAGAGAGAAGATGAATTCACCAGATGTGAGTGATGGGGAAGATTTTGATCCTGCCAATTGGGCTGTTGTGGATGAGCTCTCAGAGGAGGAGGAAGAGAAACTCTTGAATTCATCTGCAAAAGTTGTCATAGCGCAGTCTGTAAAATCTACTCCGGAGTCATCTGCGAAAGCTACCGCAAGCCAATCTACAGAACCCGTCCAAGCATCATCTGCAAAATCTTCAATGTTATATGAAGGCTCTCCCACAGCCCCATCAAAAAGTTCTGCAAGGCATTTTGTAAAAACTACAGCATTGTCGTCTGCGAAACCTGCTACTAGTTCATCTGCAAAAGGCTCATCAGAACCATCTACAAAACCCGCCAAGGTCACATGTACAAACACTACCGATGAGAAAAACCCCACTGGAAAAGTGGCCCAAGAACCGACTACAAGACACAGTACAAGGTTAAGGCAGCCCGCAGCAGCCTCATCTTCCATAACCGTGACAATGACCCCTCCAGTTGACGCAGAGGTCAGAAAGTATCTCAATGGTGAGACAAGCTCCTCGACCGCAGATACCCACAATCAGCAGCCAGAAAAAATGAGTAAAACACAGTTGGAAAAAGCCGTATCCTTACAGGACACTGGGCTGCCAATACCAGTTACACAGACAATGGAAGAAGAGAAGGTTACTATTACGGGTAGGGTTAAGACGGGAGTGATTTATTCACCAGAAGGTGGGAGTAAAGGAGGAGTAACTACCTGGCCTGCTACCCCGGAGAAACAGCCTAAAGCTAAAACTCTTAATATCGCTGATATACTGGGCACTATCAAATCTGCCTATTAGGGAATGCCCTATTGCCAAATCCAAAATTCCAAGAGAGACATTCAATCTAAAAGGGAGATTACTGAAGTATGCCGAGGAAAATCATTATAATACCCAGACCACCAGATGGGATCAGGACCTGCACCGTACAGCAGATTGAGTGTACATAGTCTGTTATCGTTCCTCTATCCGTGTGGGAGGACGGATTAGTGGCCTACTATTGTCCTATTTGGCCACGATTTAGATTACTTGTTCTAATCATTCCATTGTTAGGTACAAGGATAAGAATAACAATACTAGTTCATCGTAGTTGTTGACATCTCAGCAACAAAACCGCTTGCCTTTTTCACATTTTTTATACTTCTATTGTATCACTTTTCCAATCATTCTGATCTAGTTTTTCTATTGATTGCGTTGCAACCGTTTCGTATGTACAAAAATTGATTGAAAATTACAAATATCACACTGTAATGAAATGAAGAGATGATCGGATGTGGATTGTGTTGCACACCTGCATCTCGCAGAGATAGCGTATTAGTTGTGAGGTAGCTAGGGTGGGAAGTGATATGACCTTGTCCTAGGAATCGTTACACTAAAAGCCTGACTGTGTTGTGCTATCTAGACATGGTTGTGTGGTTAACTGGGGCATGCATGATCAATAATTTCTTTTAAAATCAAGATGGTGAGCTCTGACTTTATCTCCCCGTGATGAAATTACGATCAGCAGAACCGGAGCGAGTGGATCTGTTACGCGCGATGCCTCGCCCCTTCCCATTCTATGCAGTACACAATCTGTGCTCTCACTCATTCAATTGTGTATTATAGTCGGCATGAAAGATGATCCAAGTTACTATGCAGGTCATAGTAATGAAGATTGCTATTCATATTGTGAATGGCATGCGGAACATATCTCCAGGTGTCTCCTGATTTGAGTGTGAATGTACTCGGAGAAGAACAAGACAGTCATATTCTCTCCTCTTTATTCCAAATGTTACCCAGGGATCAACCATAATATTCTATTTGGTAAACAAACTGCTTTGCTTGTGCCGCCGGGTTCCCAGGCTACCCGCGGCACACCACAGTTTAGCCTTGTGTAAGAAACTGGTCTTGTCTTGTCTTGACTGATTCATACAGTAACATAATTATGTCACCAATTTACTGTACTTTATGGGAAGGCAGCTGAGGCACAACGGTTCACCGAGCATATATGGCATCAGTAAGAATGACCTGCTTCCACTCTAGGTGTAAACTCAGTCTGCTAAATTTTCTAATGGTTACATGGAAACCTTACATGTGTACATCACAATTATTAATTACAGTTTATTGGTTAACTGTTAGCCAATAAACTGTTCTAGGCTCCCAGCTATATAAAAAATCTCTCAGCCGCTGAAGCTGTCATTGCATGCTTGGTAACACTTGAGTTGAGGCGGGATACAGTAGGTGGTCATGCACTCGCTATAACTCCATATTCCTCCAGTCTCCTGGGCAGATTTGAGCCTTTTGGCTACTTCAAATGCTGAACATTGTGTGTATCTGCAACCATTGTAGGCCCAACCGCAGTCTCTGATACATATCTGCAAAAATACACGGTTAACTGGCTTCCCTTCAAATAATATGACAGAGCAGCCCAACCTGTGGACCCAGCACTAACCTGAAGTGACCCCAATCATTTGAAAATCATAAAACACTGTAAAACCCTCTGACCCACTACAATGGGGGGGGGGGGGGAAAAACA
>Ga0224501_10002708_pt1 | contig 13949 bp, 15 predicted proteins | sample SF_Oct11_sed_USG_4_FD_169105 | JGI IMG/M metagenome (GOLD analysis project Ga0224501, IMG submission 169105) | Sediment microbial communities from San Francisco Bay, California, United States - SF_Oct11_sed_USGS_8_1 | ecosystem: Environmental > Aquatic > Marine > Sediment | place: USA...
GCGGGACTTCCTGGGAGGGGTCTCCCCCGACAGCGAGGAGTTCACCTTCGAACGCTTCCACAGGCTCATGAGCGGCGAGAACAGGCAGATCAAGCCCCTGCTCGTGGGGAAGGACGCGCTGTTCGTGGGGCTGAGCAACTCCGCCTACCAGGACGCTATCTACAGGGCCGGCGTTCACCCGAAGAGGAGGGCTTCGGAGCTGTCCAGAGACGAGATGCGCGCCCTGTACGACGCCATCAGGGCGGTCGTCGAGGAGAGGCTGAGGCTCGGCGGCAAGGACGAGTTCACGGACCTCTACGGGAACCCCGGCGGATACACGCCCGCCATGGGCCCCAACATGAAGGGCCAGAACTGTCCGAAATGCGGGGCGCCAATAGAGAGGCTCGCCCACGGCGGAGGGCACGTCTACCTCTGCCCGGGATGCCAGAGGCAATAGACTCAGAATACTTCATTAAGAAACGGGTTTCGAATCCACGAATCCCTTATGGAGCTCGGGGGTTCTTTTACTGGGAAAGTCTGGCCATCGTTTAAAAGGGAGCGCTCAGCTTGAGGCTATCATGATGACGTCCATAGAAGGCAGGGGAACAGAGGAGTTGGAGAACTTCATTTTCGGGAGGATGGGCGAGTCAGGGATAGTCGGGCTCAGCATCGCCACCGTCAAGGAAGGAGATGTGAACTACAGGAGGGGCTTCGGGTTCAGGGACTTCGAGCAGGGCACGAGCGTCACGCCTGAGACGATCTACTGCATCGGGAGTGTCACGAAGCCCTTCACAGCCCTAGCGGTCATGCAGCTCCAAGAGAGGGGCCTCCTCGGCCTAGGCGACCCCGTCGAGAAGTACGTCCAGTTCAGGGCGAGGCCCATGGGCGAGCCCTTACTGGTGAGGCACCTTCTGAGCCACAGCAGCGGCATCCCGTCCCTCGGCTACGCCGAGGCGACCCTGGGGGCGATCACCGGGACCGGCGACACGTGGTTCCCGATCTGCAGCCCGGAGGACCTCCTGGTGTACATGAACGGGGCCGAGGGCTGGGCCCTGTCCAGGCCTGGTGAGCGCCACGCGTACCTGAACGAGGGCTACATCCTGCTGGGGTCCATCATCGAGAGGGTTTCTGGGCTCAACTACGCATCCTATGTCGAGGAGAAGATCCTGGAACCCCTGCGCATGTGCAGGAGCACGTTCCGCGAGGAGGACGTCAAGAACGACCGAGATGTGGCGACCCCGTACGTGACCTCTGAGAGCGGCGCGAAAGTGCCCACTAGGTACCCGTACGGGCAGATGATAAGCGACGGGGGCCTCATGAGCAGCGCCACGGACATGGCGAGGTTCATGAGGGCGCTTCTCTCCGGCGGCGCCTTGGAGGGCGCACGCGTCGCCAGCGCGGAATCCATAAGGGATATGATGGAGCCGAAGGTCCGGACCGTCGAGGAGCCGATCGACGGGGCGGGCTTCAGCTACTACGGCTACGGGCTCCGCATCAAATCGGGCTTCCTGGGCCGCACCCTGGTGCACCACAGCGGCAGCGTCTTCGGCTCGAGCGCCTACATGGGGCTCCTGCCGGACGAGGGCGCGGGGGTCGTCATCCTCGCCAACGGAGGCTACTTCCTCGAGGACATCGGCGAGTACGCCCTGGCCCTCCTGCTGGAGAGGGACCCGATGGAGATCCCCTACTTCAGGAGGACGGGGATTCTGGACGGTCTGACGGGCACATACAGGACGTTCAAGGGCGCCTCGAGCTACAAGGTCGAGAGGAGCGGCGGAATCCTCCAGCTCACGTCGAGCTTCGGGCGGAGGACCTACACGACGCCCCTCATCCCCGTCGACCTGGAGGGGGAGGCGAGGGAGTTCGCCGTGTACGGGACTTACACGAGGACGCCCGTCCAGTTCATCAGGAGGGGCGGCGAGACGTTCATGGTGTACGAGCGCAACATGGCGAAGAGGTCAGCAAGCGAATGAGCGTCAGATAAGCTCCCATTCCTTCAGCTAAATGATTTAGCTGTACCCTCAGCGCCCTGTTCGTACATCCTCATCAATGGGAAGATCGACCTTAAACCCACGGCAAAGACCCTCGAAGCGCACTGAATAACTCGGGAAAGTGAAGAGTCCGCGAAATAGTGCAGAAGGCGGGATTTGAACCCACGAATCCCTTCGGAACAGCCGCCTCAGAGCAGAGAACCCCAATTCAACGAACCAGTGAACCCGAGAAGCAGGGCCGAGAACAAGTTCAAACGGAGGCCTAAACCCACGGAAACCCCCATTCCCAGCCACCACCCTATCGCAACCCCCAAAAAACCTCTATAAGCGGTAACAATCATAACAGGCGCTGAGGGTAGGATTCGAACCCACCCATCCCCCACATGGGGCGAGAAGGGGATCACCTGATCTACGCAGGGCTCCCCTTCCGTATCTCGGAAGCCATCTGCAGTAGGAGCTGGCACCTGTCTGCCTCCTTGAAACACCTGTTCTCGGCGTAATACCTCTTCACCTCGTCCTCCAGGTGCCGGAGGCTGACCCCGACCCCCTCCCCATCGCCCTTCTGGGCCTTCCTCTCAGCGGCCTCGGCGATGGCCTTCAGACTGCTCTCCAACCTGTCCAGGGTGTTCCTGACCTTTATGATCGTCTCATCGTGGTTCAGCCTCATGATCTCCATCCCCCTGGGGGAGACCCTGAACTCCACGTTCACCAAGATGTCCTCGGGGGTCGTCCTCATGGCCATTCCCTCGTCGACCAGGGACTCCAGCGCGTCCCTCACCTCGTACTTGGTGAACTCGGTGTCCCTCACGGCGTCCAGGAACTCCGTGTCGTCGATCAGATAGTACTCATCGCCCTCCCCCCTCGCGACGCCCTTCTGGGCCAGGTACAGGTAGAGCAGGCTGTATATCTTGCGGTAGGACGTTATGGGTATCGTGACGTCGAGGAGGGCAGCAGTCACGGATATCGCGTCGAAGGCCAGGGGGACCTCCGACCTCAGGCTGAGCTCCAGGAAGGGCGGGATGACTATGGAGAGTATCGTGGCGACGATGCCGATGATGCCGGCCACTATGGAGAAGTAGATCATCCACTCCCTGACCACCTCCCTCCTGACCCAGGCCTGGCGGAGAAAGCCCCTCTCCCCCGACCAGCCGCTCACGATTATCGCGTAGTAGGAGATGAACAGAAGGACCACGCAGGCCACGAGGGCGCCGGACAGGCCGATCAGGGGGTTCCAGGGGAGGACCAGGCCGAGGAACAGACCTATGGCCAGGCTCTGCTTCATGACGTGGGCGAACTGCTTCCTGTAAATCCGGGAGGGTATCGTCCAGAAGACCCTGATGGCCAGGACTATTATTAAGAACATCATGACTAGGAGGAGAATCTCGGGTATCCTAGCGAACGTGGGCCATTCCCCGGGAAGGAATATCTTCAAGTGTTTTTAAGGGGAACGGAATATCGAGATTCATTGAGACAATTTTAGAGAATTGGATCAGTTTAGCCAATCGTACAACTTGTAGTGAAGTAGAAGAAAGATAACAACTGCGACCGTGAATATCCATTTCACGATCCTGATCGTTTTCCATTTCTGGTCGCTTTCCTCATCCATAGGCTTGGAATCGTTCTTGATGCTCAGAAAAGCTCCCAATCCCAGCAGAATCACCATGGCTACTCCCAGCAGCCATCCGGTGATGCTATATGTCTGATCCATTGGCGTTACAATGAATCCGTGAATGAAAGCCGAGAACACTGCCAATTTGGAGACATTAACATGTACTTGGTACAACAATGATCTGCGCTGCTCATAGAATGCCCTATACTTCTGATTCTGTGATCTCTTGTACATGATTTTCAGGACTACAAAAACAAATCCTAGAACAAGTGAGATCTTCGCTATTGTTGCCAAGATTGCGCTGAGCATTTGACTTACATAAGTACAGTGGTGGAATGTAACTTATATTATCCGAGCACATGCATAGATATATCGTAATTTCCTTCCATTCTCATAACGTATGTCCGTGCTGTGTATATGGGGAGTAAAATTTAACCCCACACACACACGAAACGGACGACGAACGACTGACGGAACGACATACTGCGGACGACAAACGCGCCCCAACTAGCTAACATGCTAATCTAGGCTCTGCAGTATCCAATTTCTCCAAACAATGGACACTCACAAGTATCCACTTCTAGGTGGAATCAGCGCGCGCTGTTCCAACATCTTTACGAATCTCTTCAAATCTCTTCTCCTCTCCGTTCTTGAGCGTGATGCTACCCTCCTTTTCCGCACGCAAGAGGCCCTTGACCACTAACATGGCAATGACTGTTGGGACGACTCCTGCACCCAGCAATAGAAGGATGCCTCTAACCACTGGATCGGCCCCGGGGGTGTTGATAACTAGGGGGCTGAAGGCCGCCACGATGTAGTGAAAAACGATGCCTGGGAGGAGGCTATATGTTAGTGTGACCAGGTCGGCTAAAAACAGGCCAATGAAGAAAGTAAAACCCACTTGCGCCAGCACAAAGTAGACCTCGTACAAGGTTGAACCTACTGTTAAGAGGTTGAGTGAATGAGGTGCTGCAAACAGCACAGCACTCAAAATGATCGCCTTGGTCTTATCTTGCTTCATGAGAAGCAAGGAAAAGATGATTCCTCGGAAAGCCACTTCCTCCCAGAACCCCGGGACGATGGCTGTGAAGAGTATCCAGGTATCAGGCGGGAAGACCTGAGCAAGGTCAAAAACATACGATCCACTAAGGAGCATAAAGATCTGCGCGGTGATTGCGAACAGGACTGCAAAAGCTGCTCCCAACGCGATGTTCCGTCCCATTGGTTGTACTTTAATCAAGCGTATCTTCTCAAGGTAGTCCGTGAGCGGCTGACGACCAAAAGGGAACCCCAACAGCCGAGGGACAATGACAAACCAAATCAAGGGACCGAAGACGGTTGCATTGACCAACACTAACGGGTTTTTTTCCCAAGGAGGAGAGGGTAACAGGATAGTAAAGACAACATACAGGAAGACAATGAGGAGACTAGCAAGGAGGTGACGCTGGGTAGGTTTGCCTTCCCGAGTGGGAGGTGTATCATCCACCCTCTTCTCTGAGTTCATGCAACATTAGTCACCAACAATCTTATAAAAAAATCACCGTTGCCCAATTGAACGACCGCGCTACTCGAAAAAAGTGTGTGTGTGGGGGATAAAATTTAACCCCAAATCCAAACCGTAGGAAGGTCTAAACCATGAGAAGAATCCCCAGGCCGTTGATAGCCAGATGGATGATGATTCCAGGCGTAGTGTTCCCAGTTCGCTGAGTGATGAGGGGGATGATCCAGGTGGTGAATAGCATGAACGGGACAGCCCACCACTTGAATGCATGGAAGAAGGCCCATAACACACCGTGAATGGCCCAGGTATATCGCCCGTGTTGTCTCTCCTGCCGAGGAAGGATGTATCCCCGCCACCACAGCTCCTCACTCATGCTATTCATAGACAGAACGAACGCCATCAAGGGTAGGTTCATCATCGGACCCGATGGCGATACGTCTGGAGGCGTAAACTTCAGAATGTCATAGACTTGGCCGGCGAGAACTGTAGCCACCAGAGATAGAAGGATCTGTGTAAGAAGGCCCCCAAACGTCCACTTCCATCCTCTTCTATCTAATCCGAAGAGACGAAAACGACGTCTAAACGAGGACCAATCGAGAGGATTCCCTTCGATCACGTAAGCCACGAGAGCTGCACTCAATAAAAACGTAAACACGACCAACGCCTGGTAATGATACGCTGTTTCTTCGGATACGCCGACACCCATGAAGAACGGCCAGAGCACGTATTGGCCTACAACTCCCCCTAGTGCTGGTATCCCAAAGAAGATCAGAGACTGCCAGAACGGCATGGGTTTAATTTGCTCAGTGATCCCTTTCATCATGGTTTTTCGCTTCTTGCGCATTTGGAATCTAATTTATTAGATAAACCCTCCGCAAGACGGTTAATGTGGATCCAGTATCAGTTTTGGTAACTTAGCATCGGCTTTGGATATGTGTGTGTGTGGATAAAATTTAACCCCCAAAACCCAAACCCACTCTCCCTCACACCCTCACTCTCCCTCTCTCACACACACCGCACACGCGCACAAACGCACCGCACGCGCGCGCGAAATCAAATTTGTTTTATAGGAATATTTTTTTAATTAATGAAAATTTTAATAAATGGAATTCTAGTTTAATTCAAGCATATAAAATATATGATGTGGTGTTTTAAATGGTGGTTAGGCGGGGAAGGCGCAAAGCGCCAACACGCCTCATGTAACAGGTCTATTGAATTTCCCGCAGTATAACAAAGATTTATAGAGATTTAGGTATTCGTGTATGCATTTTTATCTTTCAACGATTAACTAAAAAATATGGTGAACGCTAAGGCAGAGATACTACAAGAAGCTTTTAGTTTCGCCTTTGACGCGCGCACATAAATTCAAAGGAAGAAGAGGAACGATGAATGAAAATTCAAAGCCAAAAGACGTTGATTCTTACATTGCCAATTCAGGCAGAGAAGCCCGTCCGATACTCAAAGAACTCCGGGAAATAATAAAATCAACTATCCCGAAAGCAGAAGAGATAATATGGTACGGCGTACCGTTCTACAAATATCACGGTGAACTAGCTGGATTTGCCGCATACAAGAAACACGTTAGCTTTGGCTTTGGTGCGGGCGTGCTTCAAAGTGAAGACCGCAAAATGCTTGAAGAAAAAGGTTACAAAACCGGAAAAGGAACCATGCAAATCAAGTTCGACCAAAAAGTGCCGACCACAGCGATAAAGCAAATTCTAAAAGCAAAAGTAAAAATGAATGAAGCCAAAAGAGCGATAAAATAAATTTACAATCAAGATGCGCGCGCGCATGCAATTATTAATGTTGTTGTATAATCTGGATACCATGACAAAGATGAATCCTAAGGTTGATGTATATTTAAGTAAAGCCAAAAAGTGGCAGGAAGAAATGGAGAAATTGAGAATGATCATTCTTGACTGTCAGCTGACCGAAGAATTGAAGTGGGGTAAACCTTGTTACACGTTTCAGAAAAGTAACATAGTTATAATACAAGGATTCAAAGAATACTGTGCGCTTCTTTTTATCAAAGGTGCCTTGTTAAATGATGCCTATGGTATTCTAATCAAACCTGGGGAGAATACGCAGGCGGGGCGCCAGATTCGGTTCACCAATGTTCGAGAAATAGTTGAGATGGAAACCATCTTGAAAGCCTATATTTATGAAGCCATTGAAGTGGAAAAAGCCGGTTTGAAAGTGAATTTTAAAGAGAATACAGAACTCATAATTCCTGAAGAATTTCAAAATAAATTAGATGAAATCCCTGCCTTGAAAACTGCTTTTGATGCATTGACGCCGGGACGGCAAAGAGCATACATTCTTTATTTTTCTCAAGCCAAACAATCCAAAACTCGGGAGTCAAGGGTTGAAAAAAGTATGCAGCAAATTCTCAATGGAAAGGGATTAAATGATCAGTAAATTCGATGAGTAAATAAATTAATCAAACTTTAAGATATTACCTCACTTTGCGTTCATTCACGCGCGCGCTTCCTCTCTCTTACTTACTCCGCGCGCGCGATTGCAGCCTGCGCGCTCGTTGATTCAGGGAGCCGAACAGACTGCTCATACAATGGGGGAATATGCACGTGTGTATATCCAATCAACAAATCCTGCCTGTATTGCTTCACAATACCGTTACACACATTCTGAAGCAATCTTTTGAGTGAGAAGGGATCTAAATCTCCGATATCTTTTTGATACTCCTCCACAACTTTCCCAGTTTCTCCATCTATAATGGAAATGAGAATTAATGCTTGTTTCAAGCGAAAATTGTTTTGGTTAATTATCAATGCTCGCATGATTATCAATTGAATGTATATATTAGAAATATGGATTAAAGATCTATGTTCGCGCGCGTTGTGTGTGTGTGGGGGATAAAATTTAACCACACACACCCCTAAGCGTTGGTATTAACGATTCTAAGGAGGGGCACTTAAATCTTCGTGGACTGGAAGGTCTGCTGGATGGTCAACTTCGTAAGTGCTCCGAGATCTTGCGGGTCCACTCTTTGGCTTTTTCGATATCTGTCATGTCTTGGCTGGTTCTTCCAAACATTCTCATTCTTCCCCCAAAGACTTCCACAGCAATTGGTTTCAGGGTTGTGTTCTTCTGAAGGATGACGTCGACGTACTTCTTGATCGCCTCGTCTCGCGGTACCAGAGATGAGAGAAATATCCCCACGTTTTTCTCTCCGAAATTCTTCTTCTCAAGAAACTCGGCGCCTTCCTTGTGCATTTTAAACATCTTTATGCCTGCTCCAACGATGATGTTTTGGTACTGCGTCAAGTCAGGATTACGCGACTTCTTCAGATTGACTAAATCTGCCTGCATTTTGAATTCGTCTGTGAGCACAGAGCTGATCGCTTTCGCATACTCTTCCGTCGTTCCTCCTCTCGTGGCATACGCAATTAGCGTCTTGTTTTCGCTCATAACATCCACCAGATTATCAGCGAGCTAAATAAATAGAACCTATCAAGTTTTTTATCTCTTACATTTATTGGCTTGAACGGGCGCATTTCAGCCATTTCTTAATCGGTTTGGGTTTGGGGGAAAAATTTATCCACACACATTGTTTTTTAAAATCAATATTGAGCCCCCAACATCCGTTCTGCAAAGATATCTTAAAGGTAATCAATGGCTACTAGCCTTCAGTGAGGTGAATGTAAAAATGGCGGCAACATTTGCGGTGCCAGCTATGAAGAAAAGAAAGGAAAAAAAGGGAAGAGCTAGAAGAACGTATTAGTATACTTGAAGAGGAAGTTAAAGAGCTTAAAAAGCAGCTTGAACAGCGCGCGCGCGCGAATGGGAAGTGATGAAAAATAACCCATCATTTGGGAATGGTGAATAAGATGCTACTTAAAAACGAAAATATTTTAACACTAGGTATGATGTCATTGTCTCTAGGGATTCTTGTAGGGAGGTTTTTACACTATGAAGTTTCTGGCTTCTCGGTTTCAGATTTTATTGAAGGTGTGCTTACCGGTCTTTCCTTAATGCTATACCTCACTTTCTTGATGCGCGTGTGCAAGACGAATGCAGGGTTCCAATGATGTATCTTGAGAACAGTTAATACAGTTACTTTGAGGTTTCATTTCGAGTGAGATTGTAATGTCTATTGCGATTTGGATAACAATCTTTGTCAGCTTTTTCATCGTTTTCTTCCTCCCTGCCATCCAACGTGCAATCGAGGAAAAGAAAGAAGAAACAACATAATCTTAGCACGCGCGCCATGTATGTGCGCGCGCATGCACCCCGTCGTCCGTGAGTCGTGTACTCCGTTGTAGTCGTTTCATGTGTGTGTGGTTAAATTTTATCCCCCACACACACAACGGGGTGGGGTGACCTTCGGTAGCATGTTTTGGAGGTTTGAGCTGAATCCTTAGATGCCCATGAATTAGAAATGTGGATTTAAGCCTTGCGCGCGCGCTCATGTCACAGGTCGTTCGCCATTGGGTCGGTCTACGTGTCGAAGAAGTCCGAAATCCCTGCGTGCTCAAATCCTTCGGTAGAACGATGCCGGGCCAGTTTCAGCAGGGCAGTGGTGACTGTGGTGTGCGGGTGCGGCCATCCAAGCTTCCGTGCATACGTTCGATTCTCCCAAGCAAGTTTCAAGGGCACAAGGCGCATTGCGCGCTCGAGACCTTCGCGAGTGCCCCATGGCAGGTTCTTAAGGTACGCTTCGCACACAGCGTCAACTGCTGACTGCTCACGGGCTTCGTCAAGAAGTCGATCAAGACTGAAGTACGAGCAACCGACCGTCACCTCTTCCCAGTCAAGAAGTATGACATTGCCGTCCGGTTGTACTATTGCGTTGGAGGCGTTGACATCCGAGTGATCGAGAGAAACGGGGAACTCGGCCAGCGCTCTCGCATCGAGTCGGAACGCATCTTCAGTCTTGCGAAGCCATTGAACAAGCTCGGTGGGCAGGTCTGAAAGGTCGTCCTCAAGAAGCAGGTTCACGATGTCTTCCACTGGAAATGCGGGCAAGCCAGAAAGGTCCAGCTTCGATGCCGCAGTCTGCACGCGAGCGAGTTCGCCAGCGACAGCCACAAGAGCCTCGGACGTACCAGATTCTTCTGCGGTGCTCCCCGGAAGGAACTCGAAGAGGGTCAAATGCTGGCCATCCAGCTCAACATGTGCGATAAGTCTTGGTGCAGCTTTCGGCTCAATGATATTCAGAATCTTGTGCACATCCACAACCTGAGGGAATAGAGGAGTGTAGGCGACCTTGAGGACGACACTCCCAAAACGAGCCGTAACGCCCCAGCTCTTGATCCGCAGGACTTTCGGCGATTCCACGCTGTGACCGCACACAGAAGACACCCACTCCTTGGCTGCGGCCAGCGGGATGCGATCCTCAGGCCAATCAGATTTCGTCGGTGTCATGTAGTGCCTCCCTACATCTATGCGATCTTCCATTTTTACTTCAAGTTTGGCATTGGCAATCCGAAGAATGGAGCTCTGACCCCTGGTAGGGTTTTACTATGTATGCGTTTGTGTGTGTGGGGTTAAATTTTATCCCCCCCTCACACATGTGGTATTAAGTTTCAGAGCTTCAACACAGATCGTGTGAGGTATCCTGGATAGCTTGACCAGATCATTAGGCTCTAATTTACCCTCAACGGGCCTCGGCTCCTCGATCTGCGATACTACGAATCCGTTTTTCCTTAACGTCCTCATATAATCTGTGAGAGTCCGGTGAAACATAGTTGTAACAGCAACCTCATGACCATCATCATCCTTCCACCGCATTTTGTATGAATGGTTCGTGAAATACTCGAAAATCTTAAGATAATGAGGCTCTCTGGAGCCATCCTCAAGTCTTCTATACTCCCATCTACACAAAGTTTCTCCGTCAAATCCTCTTCTAGACCAACCGAAACATGGATGGAATGATATAAACACGAATCGACCATCGGGCTTCAGCACTCGGGCCGCTTGCATTATTGCTCCCTCGTAGTTTTCAATGTCCATTAATGCCATGAAACTGATGACAATGTCAAAGCTCTCAGATTCAATGTTATTCATTATTGAGGCATCAGCGACTTGATACTGGATTCCTAGAGGAGTCCTCGACTCCTCTTCCTGGGCTCCTGCTATCTGGTTCTCGCTGATGTCTATCCCTGTAACATCTGCACCAGCCTTAGCATAATATCGAGAAAAGTATCCCTCGCCGCATGCCATGTCTAGCAATCGTAATCCTTGTACATCTCCCACCATCTTCTTGAACACAGGGGCGTTCAAGAAGTCTCTCCATAATTGTTCTCGGTCTCTAACTTGCGAAATCCAGTAATCCGCTAGATTATTCCATTGTTTTCGCACGTCTCCGTGTTTAGCCATAATGAGGTCAAATGAAGATAAGTCCCTTCATGGTATAACATCTACCTCGCGCGCGCAGCCTACCTACCTACTAGTAATGGGTCTCTGCCCCTGAAAAAAAGAGGCTACTAGGATACCTACCTACCTATTACTACTAGTACTACTACGAGGAAAACACATCTCCTTCTCCTGATTCAGCCCTTAGTATGCCCTGATAATAATCGCTATCAGCTCCAAGAGAAAATCACGACATCTTTTATATCATCGACATCGTCGCAAGCCCGTTTTGTGTGTGTGTGGATAAATTTTAACCCCCCCACACACACATCTCTCATATTGGAGTAAAGATTAGATTGGGGTTCTGTGATCGCGTGTGCATACTTTTAACTTTTGTGTGTGGTAACTATTAGACATGAAGTCGATTAGATTCGGTGCTCGTGCTCATACACGTATTCCTCCAAAAAACTGGATAAAAACAGTTCAACACATCGAAGAACTAGGATACTCAACTATATTCGAGGACGATCACTTTGGTACATTTAACTACGACCCAATAGTCTTACTATCTGTGGCAGCCGCAGCCACAAAAAAAATCAACCTAGGGACACTGGTATTCGATGTGGACTACCGACATCCCGTGATCCTAGCGAGAACGGCGGCAGCGTTACACCTTTTATCAGGAGGACGATTCGAGTTCGGCATAGGAGCCGGCTGGGATCAAAGAGACTATGATATGGCTGGTATCCAATTCGATAAACCAATAGTCAGAATCAGACGCCTAGATGAGGCGTTAACAATAATCCGAAACATGTGGACACAGGAAAAGACCTCGTTCAAAGGCAGATACTACAATCTATCCGAGATGGTGCAGGCCGGTGAACTCCCTACAGGAGAGCATCCGAAGATAATGGTTGGAGGCGGCGGCAAGCAACTGTTAACCGTGGCGGGTCGTCATGCAGACATCGTCGGCATTTCACTGGACCTGCGCCTCATACGTCGTGATTCACCTCTAATTACTTTAGCTGATGTGAATAAGCGCATAGGGTGGGTTAAGGATTCGGCGAGGAAATCTGGTCGTGACCCAGAGGAGATAGAGTTTCAAATGGAGTTCCCACGTGCAGTTATTACTGAGGACCCAGAGCCTCTTTTCGAACAATATGCTAAACGTTATGGTGAATCTGTGGATGTGATTAAAGCACATCCTCAAGCGTTGGCCGGAACAGTTGATGAGATGGTAGATAAACTGTTAATGATTCGTGAGGAAACAGACATTAGCTACATGGTCTTTGAGCCCACCAAAGTAGAGGCATTCGAAATCTTCGCAAACAAAGTAATTCCAGCAATTTCCTAAATCCGTGTGTGTGTGGGTTAAATTTTATCCCCCAAACGCGCGCGCGTCATTTGAGAACTAAAATTTTACCTTTTACTACTTATACTCTCCCAGGGTAATCTACCTTTTTGAAGGGCCAGTCTGAGCTGATCCAATTCCTTACTTTATTGAACAATATCTCGTCCAGTCCTTTGTTGTATTCGGTCTGACGCACCCACATGACTACAACAGCGTCTGAGTCGGTAGTTTCTGGGGGGTCGATGTAGACACAGCCAAGAACCCTTGTTTCATCCAAGGACACGACCGTATAGGCAAAAGCCTTGCTACTGAGGAACTCTTGTTGGTGCCTTTCTAGGTCAGCGAAGTTTTCTTCAAGGGTGAACCCTGGTCTCGGCCAAGGACCGCCAAACATAGTATGAAGAAGCTCCCGACTCTCGACGACTGCTTCGTAATCTTTTTCGACGTCATCTAAAGACAGCATCCGAAGGCGGAAACGGTTTGTCTCAAGCGAAGCGGGAATCTCGAAATCATCGGGTACGAATCGATTTGTGGACATCGTTTCTCCTCTCATCCATCTTTGACATATCCTATATAGGGTGCGCGCGCAACTGAAAAGTGTATAAACAACAGGATTAAAAGAAAACAATCTAAGAAATTAAATGTTCTAGTAGAACATGGTTTTGCATATCGTCTTTTGTTGGAATCATGGCTTAACCCAGATCCTGTCTACAAGGAAATACTAGGCGCGCGCGAGCGAACCATAGGCCTGGTATGTGAGCGCAGATGCTGTAATAATCGCCATATCTGTCGGGCGCGATGTGATTCTCGTGAGAGCCTGATTTTGTCTGAATCTATAGGCCTAAAGCCGAGAAGAAACAACACAATCCCAACGCTTATAAAAGCTGACCCAATTCCGATCATTTGGTAGGCACTTCCTTTTTCCGAAACTTCTCCATTAGATGCACTTTTCCGATTTAAATCCTACTGATTGATGGGTACTGTTCTCAAATATGTTATTACACCCGCGCGCGCGGCGATGCGGGCATTATTCAGAATCATCCGAGGTCATCGTACCCCACCCGTACCCCGCCCATGTGTGTGTGTGGTTAAAATTTATCCCCAAACCCAAACCCAAAGATAAAATTTGTCTCCAACCAGCTTGATGACATTGCGGAAAAGTTATAGCTGCCGAAAGAACTAATCATGATTATGGAAACGGAG
>Ga0224501_10002709_pt1 | contig 13947 bp, 10 predicted proteins | sample SF_Oct11_sed_USG_4_FD_169105 | JGI IMG/M metagenome (GOLD analysis project Ga0224501, IMG submission 169105) | Sediment microbial communities from San Francisco Bay, California, United States - SF_Oct11_sed_USGS_8_1 | ecosystem: Environmental > Aquatic > Marine > Sediment | place: USA...
GGGTGGGGGGGGGGGGCCCTTACCAGTGGGTTAAGCTGTAAGTATACACCCATGTAGGTGAAAGCTCACTCAGTTAATTACCCTGTTTATCAAGCTCAGGATGAATCCATTTGTATTACTTACCGTCCCATAATTATTATAATCTCCTTGAAGGTATATGTGCCATGTGTGGAAAACAGATTGCTAATACAAAGGGATACCGACAGAGTTCTACCTGAAAACAAACGCACTGATAATAAGAGGATGGACTACCTGAACAGGGAGGGGTCCGGTGGACGGCTGCATATTCTCCCTCCTCTCAGCCGCCTGATGCTGAGTCACTGTATAAGTCCATCTATGGTTAGGAATTTCTTATGATTATGAATTTCAATTCATCCATGTTTTGGTCTCATAACAAACTGAACTATTTAGTGCAGTGCTATTCGTAGTATACTGCACTTGTATTTTAGCACCTAATAGGATAAGGTCAGCTGGTTGGCTGTGTCATCATTCTTTCAGACTCAGTATTTATGTCGATAGTAATATCCAGAACTTTCGGTTTAACTGTCAATGACTAACGCCATACAGAGATAAGTATAGGCTAGTATACCATATGCTCAGTGCACAGTCTATGCTGTAATTTCACCCGTGAATCTTACGTAGTAATGACGTATGCATAAACAAATCAATCTTTTTTTGAAATCAATAAATTTGAGCAGCTGTTGGTTTGAACTCATTTCTCTTGCATAACGAGCCATCTGCCGCACAACGGCGGGCGAGGTCTAGTCTGCACACTGGACCATGCGACTGGCACGGCCGCATTGCTTCCATACTTCGCTGATCTGTGCCAAGGCACTGTGATACTCCACGTAACGAATCGCGCCAAATAAGGCGTACTGGATGAGGTTTTCAGAGTCGCACTCTGCTGCCGACTTTCACAATTCGCAGATATTTCTTATGGATAATCTGAACTCATATGGAATGAAAGTATTGACGTGGTGTTTACTTTCTTTGACATTCTGAGCTGGGCCGGTGCCCAGATAACATTGCTGCCAGCACTACTCACTCCTACACTCCAGTTGATCTAATTTATGGCTCGGTGCTGAAAATGGCTGCTTTCTGAAATGGCACATAGTTTAGTACTTACCACTTGGTATGCAAAACGAGTTCGATGCTAGAACTGAAAGTCTATTAACAGTTTTTGGCAGTATGGGGGATGTTATTTTTGGCTTCAGACCCAAAGTGTGTTACACAACAAGCAATTATCCAGTTAGCTCCTAATCATCGTGTTTCTTTTTGTTGCTACACTTCCCCCCACCCACCGGGGCTGATAATCTGCGTGTTTTTTCTGCAAAGTCTGAAGATTCTCTCTTGAACTGAGACTGTCTGCAGATTGACAATCATCCATTATGGTAGTTTTATTTATTGCATTAGTTTAAGTTACCACCTTATATGGGCTCTTGACCATTTCTGCACTGTGGATTTCCTTAGTCCGAGGGTCACCCTGCATGGAGTGGCCGCAGCTGGAAATCATCCTTACCACGAACGCTTAGAATGAGCAGGACTTGGACTGACGACCTACTGGCGTTCTGCTTTAATCGTTGAGCTATCTCTCTACCCTATTAGCCTTAAAAAATTTGTTCACCTTTCCTGCAAGTAGATATACTTTATCATTTTGAATGAAACTTTTCATTTTCGTGAATTTATTCTCAATAATGACTCATTTGTATGGCATCTTCACTGTTGGTGAAGCTGCCGGTTAGATACTTGCTTGTTCATCATCTGCGGCTTATCACGAGCACCAAGAGCAGGCCAGTATCAATGCTCCACCTCATTATGAGGCTTATCACGGAGCACCAAGAGCAGGCCAGTATCAATGCTCCACCTCATAATGAGGCTTATCACGGAGCACCAAGAGCAGGCCAGTATCAATGCTTCACCTCATAATGAGGGTTGCGCTTTTGCTGTGAGCTATAAGATGAGGAGGAGCTCATACACACAACAGGAGTGCCCCATGGCCAGAGTGCGAACTCATGAGGCTCGCACGATTGCGGTCACAGCGCTCTGCCACTGAGCCATCCAAATAGCGACTAATGTAACTGATAATACTGAGCCATTGGTCTTTGCCCAGCAGGGCTATCCCTGAATGGAAGAGATGGTTATGTAATCCTTTCTGAGACATAATTATAGAACGGCCATTGATGACCTTTTTATCATTGGCGTATAATATTCCTATATATGGTTTGTATATATCTAGCATCTAGATGGTTAAAATGAATGAAATGGTGTACATGAAGATTGTAGATCTATGGCCGATTAAACTTCAAGAGGTTAGGCTATTTTTAAAGCAACATAATCCTTGCTCATAAGATAGCCATCACGATGCTCAGATATCCCACGTTAAGTCTAGGCATAAATGGGCCGATTTTACACATCAGACTTTATCTGCACCCAGAGACATAGAAATCCCGTTTTATTGTTTGTTGGAAATCTGGTTTGTTTTTCTGTCGAAATCGATCGAGTGTTATGTCTCGGTCAGCCATCAGTGTGATAGATTCAACACTACGCTCACATACCAAACTTTGGAATCGTAAGCAACAAGACCCCGTTGCAACAAACAATACAATGCAATCGACAAGTATCTGAAAGAATTTGACTGAGGCGCACAAAAACAAGGGGAGTCTCTTCTGTCACCCAGACCTTTGGTACCTTATAAGTTATTGAAGCAATTTTTTTCGATTAAGTCTGTCATCTCTCCCCTTCTCTTCCCGCGCAAGAAGGAGAATAAGCAGTCTAGTGTTATCTCGCAATCTCGGGCCAACTGATCGCTTAACCACTAAGCTATACAGCTTTTCTATGGGAACTCCCGTTTCATAGATTGCGTGTGACTATTAGCATCAGCTCCATTCTGCCTGATGATGTCATTGTAACCATGGAACCAGTCGGGTTACCACAGTCGCGTGTTTTCTCTCTGGGATGCGGGAGTTTTTCATAACTGCAAACCTCTTCTGTACACCCACTAATTATATTCATTGCATGTATAGACTAATGCTTTTGTAGGGACCAAGTTTTGCCATCTAAATTACATGTTTGAGATATACAGACATTCTTGGTCATGCTCTATTAGTTAACTGGAATAGGATTTTTGCTGGCCGCTGCATTGTGTTAATGAGTGCAGAATCAGGTCGCAGGCTATGGCGATGAATCTCCATACTAAGCTTACAAAGAAAGTGACTCAGCAATAGGTTAACTTTTTTCTTGAGCAGTTTTATGATATCTGACCCAGTCTTTGATACTGGAAGATGTGCAAAAAGAAGACACTGCCAGAAATGTAAAATCAACCGTAAATGTGGAAAAAGATTACCATGATCCATCAAATCACTGAACTGCATTTGCTCACACGTATTCCACACATCTTCCGGACAATATAGAGCAGTCAAAGCTTCAAAACCTTCACTTCTCCCTTGTTGTCTTTGGTTCACATAAGGAGCCCTACCCATAGAGTACCACCACTATTGCAGGCAAGCCATAGACCATCCTGAAACAAGCAATTAATTCAGTGATGCCATCCATGTAAGACAAGATGACTTTACTTCTTCTCATCCGTGGCTCATAAATGATGGAGTTGTTGAAGCGAATGCCCTCAGTTGTTGCCTGTTGACGATTGATGTGAGGATGTAGTTGTTATAGCCATCGGAATAACCCATATCCTACATGGTATCTACCGATGTCAAAATGCCAAATTATAAATCAATGAATATACTTGGTGTCATTACGTTATGGTTTAAACACAGACATAATCCATTGCTCTTGGCCGCAAGTATGTCCTCGCATTTATGTGGGAACAAAAGGAACACACCGTGTCTGTGGCTGAAGGTACATGCATACTGGGAGTAGACACAGCATGTAAAAAAGACGCATCTTACGTGAGGTATATACATGTGCCACCTTCAAAGATCATGGAATTCGTTTCGTGATCTGTGAAGCCGAGAGCATGGCTTGATTTATGCCATGAACTTAATTGAAGTCCTTGTGAGAGCGGCACTCTGAGGGCATGCAAAAACTCTGTTGAACTCAGCTCAAGTTCTCAGCAGTGAATAACCTGTGTAACTAGGTCTTAGCGGATAATTATCCAATGATTTTGTTTGTGAATGTTCTATAAAATGCATATTTGGAGGCTTTTGGAATGCGATTTTGATACCTATGAAATGAAGATTATGTTGGTAAATAGATTAACAAATATTTTGTTCTGAAGGTCAATCACTAACTGAATGGCAGCAGAGCCGAATGGGGTTCCAGCTATCCTCTAAGAGGATATAGCTCACCATGAACCCCTGGTAGCATCTGACTGCACGGTGCTCAGGAGATCAATGTTAGCCTTTCTGTTCTCACCAATATATCACAACGCACGCCATTTATCAGGATTCACGCCGGCAAATTTCGATACGAGCTTAGATTACCTGTCAGATTAAAACAGGAGTCGTAATCTATAAAGATCTTCATTGACCACAGTTGTGGGGAAAATATTTTCAACCTAAGGCGTGTGACACGTTCATTACCATGATTTGCCAGGGCTGGCTATGGTGGTTTTAATCTCAGTTCCTGGTTTGATTCCTGGTGCAGTGTCATTCAGCTGGTACTGGGGGAGTGAACCCGATTGACATTACCAGGACAACCCTCTTCGCGTGTCAACCCTTTGCGCCAACACACTGGGGCAAGGCTAGATTTAAATCAGTCTGTGTAATGCGGATACATTGTATCATCCCATTGCTGCGCATGTGTCAGTTTTTGCACGCTTGTTGACATTATAAAAACGTTTAGTTCAAGATGATGCCAAGAACTTGAGGTGGAAGTAATCCGTTCAAACTTCTCTTCAAAACAAAGCCTGTAGCCCAATCCTATTGTAGTCCAGCCAGCTCAATGCCAATGCCCTGTGCAGAACATTACCATCCCCTGTAGGCGTAAAGAAGGAGAAGGTGGCTTGGTATTACAGGCTACAGGCACCGCTGTAGCTGTATAAAAACCCTCGCTCTGCTAAGAAAACTCAGATTTAATTGAGTTTGACTAGCACTTACTTTAGTGAACTGCTCTAACGGATTATCAGAAAGCTTTGTACAGACAAATAAAAAGGTAGGTGTCAAACCATTAGCCATCATGTACAACACTAACACTTACATTTGGACATGTACATGACAGTGTGTCCTACTAATGGAGGATACACGCAAACTTTTGCAAACTTTGTAATCCATGATCATTTTGTTTTATCCGACTGTTACACGTGTATAATGATTGTTTTAGATGGAGTATTTGGCTAATATCCTGATAATGACATTGCTGACTCTCTCTGGCATATCTTCACTGAGTCTACATAAGGTATCTATCATTACAGAAGATTAGATATGCTCTCATCTTCATGCACAAATGCTCATCTCCCCCCCCCATACATGTGATTTCAATGCTATGATTGGTGTCCTCAGAACAATTGGACATGATAAATTTATTACTGCCTGCTGTGGATTATTAGCTATGTATGAAGATCAAACTTTATATATAGATATGAAGTGACCTTGATGTCATTGAAATATTTAAATATAACGCTTGATCTTCACAGTTGTCAATGGTATACATGTATGCTTGCAATGGCAGACATGGCAGACCTATAATACCACTGCACTTGATGCTGTATCTTTCTATGGAATGACCCCAGCTACTTTTGACCAAGGCTGTCCGCTTAGATTGTCTGCTGCAGTGATTTTTCTGTGATTTTATGGATTAAGGGCCCATTATCTTATTATTAGTCCTTTCAGTATGTGGTTAAGCTGATTAAACCCAACTAAATCTAAAATTCCAGTCAGATTTTATCCCCCCTAGGTGCTGTTATCCCCGTGCAGTTCATACCACTGTATCTGATATAACACACCTAGCTATTCTTCATCCGTAATCGATGTTCCTTGAAAAAGAGCTTTGTATATGGCGTCATTGTTTTTCTATGTATTCATGATCTCATTGTATTTTTAGATCAGTTTAACAGAAGTAGGAGTTAGTGGCGAGACTTCTACATCTAATGAAATTGAGGCGGAGAGAAGAACTAGATACACACAAACTTTACTCCATGCTCTGCTCTCAGCCAATCTTATTGAAGTACCAACAATCCGGCCGACCCGGCATAACGAATCTCATAAAAATCGAGCATTCGGTAAGTTATTAATACTTTCCTGTCAGCATATACATACATATACATACATATATACGTATATATAGAAACACTCGGTGCAGGATGCACCTACATATAGCTAGCTCTTACCAGTCCAAAGTGCGGAACCCTAAAAATAGCTTACTCATGTGAACCATGTTCTCGTACATGTAGTGAAAGCCCTTGACAGTTAGTAGGTACTCCTAACTCAATGAGCCATCCCGGAGTTCATGAACCGGAGATCAAACGCAGTTGAAGTCGCACATTGGGTGGTAATCACCATTAGGAGGCATACCACATGCTGGAATGTGCTCAGATCTGTCCTAATTGTTTCCTCTCATTACAGATATGTTCAGCTCTAGTAAACAGAACGTTGGTGGCTCTTCACGCTTGTTCAAATTCTGGCGAGAGGGACTAAGACGAAGGGGGACTACTCCGACTTTAATATACGCTAATATGTAATAGTTATTATCATATTATATTCACATAACCCGTTTGTGCCAAAGACTCACCAAACCATCACTCAGGACTATGGACAGTATCTATATTCTACTGGTGGTAAAGCGCCATCTCTTCATATCACATGGAACCCCGTCGTTGCTAAATCTCAGTGCAACGATTCTGATCATTCCGAATCCTTCTAACACACGACGCAGTGACACTCATTCACTCATAATTACCTTGACCTCTCTGTTGATTCTAGGATTATTATTCTATAGTTTTTCTACATTTATCCTAACTTATTCTTAAATTATTTTTCGATCTCACAAGTACAATGTACAACGTGCAATTCGATATAACCCTACTATAAGTGATTATAGTATAGAATAAACCAGAACAACACACACAAGGATATTAGTATATCACTTAACATTCTTGCCAGTGTAAACCCAATAAATTTTTACGTAAAATACCACATGACTCATTGATGCATGTTATTCTCGATAGGTACATATGCATATGAGATAATGAAGAATTGAGTTTTTCAAAATTGCATGGGTTGGCGGTAGGTGGATAGATATGAGTTGGCGGTAGGTGGATAGACATGTATCCCACCCAGCAAAAACCTTTAGGAAGAGGGTATAGCTCAAGGACTTAAAGATACTTGGTTCATCAAGACCATATATTTATCAATTTGACGCTGCTATCCACAGTGAGTATATGAAACCTCACATAAATTTCAGCTCTTTCTGCTCCAACTCTGCTCCAGCTAGAAGGTTCACCAATGACAAAGTACTCTCCCATAAAACAAAAACAAAATCAGAAAAATAAAATGCTCCCGTATCTCTTCCTAGATGAATCGCTGATGGAAAACCATTTTTCTGTATAACAATTGACCCAGAATTACATTTTATTCGCTCCCCAGCTGCATGGTTATTTGAGCGAGTTGCCACTGTGGTATGACAGTGATGAGATTACTGTTTAGATTAGTTTGACATCATTCTGTAAACTGATTCCCGGTATGATTCTGCGCTTTACCAATAGAGAATTATGCTAAGTTAGAATTTTAAATCTGCTTACTATGATGCAACCAAGTGTCATTCATGTCAGAGAGGAGGTCTGTTATCAGCACGATAATGGAATATACATTCCCCATTGGCGTATTATTTTCAGCTCAGACAGTGATACGACCATTGTAGCTGACTTCTCAGTATTTTTATCCATTTTTCTACATGTACTCCTCATAGATACCAGTGTAGATATCTGTTAGTTCTATAGTTTTGATTCAGCATTGAGCGCCGCGAGCAGGTCAGCATCAATGCTAGCTTCAAGTTTGTTGCAGGTTGTCAGTGCAGAGTTTTGATATAAAATACAACCGCACGTAGTTGTTCTTTTTGGCTATTGATAAAACAGGCAGGTGTATGTCCACCTATTTGGTAGAAAATTTAATGTCCATAATAGTCTGTCTGATCATATATTGAACCTTAAAAGAGGAAAAATTCATCTGCACGCTTTGTATTAGCAGCATCAAATTATCAAAATTGTCTCAACTCGGGTAATCATAACAAGACTTGACAACTCCTCATCAACAGAAGCTATTGTCAATATGACTTTATGGCACACCCAGCCTGCATTGATATATCAAATGCTTATCTGTTGGTTTTTATGGACCGGGAACAGTTTGATTCTAGGAGTCTAAAAGGGAAATCACCCTGCTGAAAGTTTAACCAGGCATTTCAGATTGCGGGTGGTAGAACCACCAGTGGTCATTGATCCAGAACCGTTAGCCAGTACCATGCATAAACAACATGGAGGTAATTCCAAGGGATGTACTTGAAAAGGCTTCTTGGCTCTGTCTTTTGGGTGATGACAGAGCTTCCGTACATATGACTCCCACCAGGTGTATTGGTTTCCTCATCCATTACCATCTACAGGTCGTATATTACCCGGATATGCATGTAATATACATGTAGGTGGCTATATTCTCTGGCACAGCGGACAGGTGGTAACAGTGAATATAGGACCCATGAAAACTAGCTCAAGTTAAAACGAGGTCCTTTCCATATTGTTTTGCCTATTTCATGATTCTCTCTGAATTGATAGCTACCATCTGGTTGTTACCCATCACACATCGAATATTCAGATGGTCCCCCCTACCAGCTAGGGAGGTGCCGTAGCTAAGTGGTTGGAGCGCTCGCCACTGGTGCTGAAGGTTCCGAGCTCAAAGCAAAGCTTGTGCACGGGATTCTTCAAGAACTCTCTCTGTTCGCCCAGCAGTAATTTGGCACCTAGCTTCCTTTAGAGCTGGCGAAGGTGAAGGCAGTCAGGAGCAGGATACCCCAGCTAAGTTACACCTTTACTGGTACGAGCTGGAGTGGGCTCTCTAACAGCTGCTTCCCCCCCCCCACACACAGCCATTATGGGCTATGCGAACAGCTTTTACTTTTATAGCCTCCCGCTATGGCAGCTCTATTGTAAACGAGGTGGGTAGCTGACTGCCCACGTATGAACTCAGTATTGCCATTCTCGTTCTGCCCTCGCCGTAGAGACACAGCCCTTACCAAGGACTAGCAAATCATTGTCTAATGTGTCACAGGTGAGTGGCTATAGTTGGTAATGTCTCAATAAATAATGTAGTTCTGTATCAAGCAAAGTGGTGCCACTGGTGTGTGGGAGACGGCTCACGACATGATTCACCTGCATACGCAGATCGCTAAGCCAAATGTCACTGTTACTCATACTGAACCGGGGCCAAGTACATGGACATCTAGACTACCTCCATGCGCAACCCTTATACTATCTCACAGTACGCATCATGGAAGGAGCAATACTGCAGAGGTGGAAAACAGGCCTAAATCTCATGGTCCCATAGCTGGTCAATGCGAGAAGTGATTGGTAAATTGGAAATAGCGATAAGCATTGTCCCATAAATTGTAACTGATCTCCAACCTATCATGGACATAAGTGGTTCCTCAGTATAGGATACACACAGCAACCCATTTACTGATACACTATACAAACTGCCCACTCACCGCCACGCATGGCCGATAGATTTGGCCTATGTTGGGGTCCGGTTAGCAAATTACTGGAGGTTCTGCACGTAATGTTTATCTCTATGCCTAACTTTTGGACAGGAATGGAACGATTATGCTAAAATAACGATATTCATCATGTAAAAGTGTTGAGCCTATTTAGCAAAGCAATTTTATGGTATCACATCTCATTTAAAGGGAAATATTCCACCAAACAAATGCAAAACTCAAGTCATGCGCAGGGTGTAACTAGAAGATTCATTTCATTGCATCTTTAGAATAGATGTTGAAGTTCTGCGTAAAGTTTGATGGGTTTGTAGTCCGGAGTGTTTTGGTCACTTGCTATTGGTGACCGATAAGGAGCAATCCTGGTATAATTGCTCATGATTAATCTTTCAATGTATATAGATATCTACAGTACAAAATTGAGTTGATGGCAAATGCCATGTACTCCGGACAGATGATGACAGAAACGCATGAAACCTATAGGGTGATCTCCCTTCACACTCCAGCTAGTATAGGTTTAGCCATATTACATTTCACCCAGGGATAATTTAATCATAGTGAGTGAGGTATATATAGACTAGCATAGTTGAAAGCATATGATTTCCACAGCGGCCAACACCATCATAGTGATGCCACCAATATAAATACCATGTGTATCAAAAAGTCTGGACCAAAGATTTGAGCTGTCTTCGTAAGATCTATGGCAGGTAGTGTTTGAATAAGCATCAGGGGTCATTGTACCAATATGACACTGCTAAAACCATTATAGCTCGAGTTGGGATTCATATGAATGGAAACCTGTATGATTATGAGAACCATTTCTGATTCTCAGTTCGGGCCCGAATGACTGTTACTTTGCCATGTGTGTGACAATTGAGGGAGCAGTAGAGTTGAGGCCAAGTGACTTATATGAGAAGCACAGACTCTGATCCGGGCATTTTATAATGAGGCTAGGCTCCTGTCACTTCAAACTAGGGAAAGGTGGGGGCGGGGAAGGCTGAGTGGGTAGTGTAGTTGGTTTTGGACCCGTTGACCAGCGTTCGATTCGTTGTACGTCACTTCGTAGTTTGTGCTTTTTTCGTCACCGGCTTGGAACGTGCAGTTAAATAAATGATGCCCACCCATAGAATACTAACTTTATGGGGCAAACTATGGATGCTCCAGACAAGCCATTGGCTTATTAATGTCATCCATAAAGCTGAGATAAAGAGATAGCATAAACAGAAAGTTAAGATGGCGAACCTCATTCTCGGTGCATGAAATCTAATGATTGAAAGATAGGTATCACAGCTCAGCTATTATTTTAAGAGAGATTTCAGCACACAACCTGTCCACTGTGCTGCACTACTCTGCACTGGTTTACCATGTCACAGCCATGGTTGCTTTTTTCTGTTTCTGTGAACTGTCCGAGTTCCGTGGTCCGCTGATGGCACTAATGGCATCCGCAGATATAAAAACATGACTGACACTGACTGACTGGCCAGCTGGGTGACAACTTCTGGGCCACAGCCAAGCATTGGCAGCCTTCATTTGGCCGCTCAAAATTACAAATTACCCCACCAATAGGTCTCACCCATTGGACCAGCAGTTGGCTGTGACACCTCACAGTAATTATTGGTTAGTGTCAATATCAATAGAGTTTAACCTGCATGGGTTTGTTATGAAACAAACACCTGCATAGAACCTATGTAAACCCAGCAGTCAAATCTTCACTGCTTTAAATCAATTAAAGTCAGTTCAATTTAATAATGTTTAGGAATTTCATGGAGAAAACAGCTATTTTGGAAATTGTTCTCCGTTAGAGAGTGGATTACTCGAGGCTTTGAGGACGCATTCAACAAAGGAGCAAGGGGAATCCAGGGCCTCCACTGGTCACCGAAGACCAGACGGCGATCCCCAGTCAATGAGTAGTGGACCTGGATGATGTAGACTCTGAACCACTGATGATTTCAATCTGCAGACAGCACCTATATGATCTTTCTGCAGACACCATTGCTTCAGCGCCTACAGACTGTGCATGCGTGGAGTCTGCTGTCACCTTCGGGGTAATAGTATGCTGGTGTATGTAAGTCGGGTGAGTGAATCTCAATATGGTCCAAAGGTTACATTTGTTATAGATCTGCCTACTGACTGGCAGATACACAAATATAAACTCAAATTTGTTACGAGCTTATGAGACTGAGGATCTATGAGTGAAAAAGTTCAATCACCTTACACACAGCCCACCCGCAATTCCCGAACTACCGTTGATCAAATTGATCAAACGGTCACACAGACCACACAGGTCACTCAATATTGCAAACTCTCCCTCATGCTGTTTGCCAGACACACCTAAGCAACGCATTTACACCTCAGTGCATAGAAATTTCATGCGCATACCATCCGGAGTATGATGATATTGCTTCGTAGCATCATTAAAATGCATTTTCACTCATTTATCAACTCCATTAATATGAGGTATGCAAACATTCCACGTAGATAGAGAATGATTATAAAAAAACAACATCGTCTGTTTATATACAGACACACAGACTGTCTCTATTGTGTCCGGATATCACATGTTGCAGGTTCTGTAATATGATGTATGTTTTCTCTCTGTTACGACACTCCATATATAGCTAAATGTAGTTAGCACGTTTCACTATGAAATGGTTGTATAGGGACCGAACCAAGTATAATAGGATGTGGTAGAGATATGGACAGAACGTTTGTTCCTAAAATTTGACTTGGGGTCATGTTATATCCTGAACACAGCTAACACTGTCGCATAGAACACCAACACAATGAAGGACACAGGTTACAGAGAGTATGGTCTTTGAATTGGATAATGAAGTAAATCGGTGGCCTGCAGTGTATAATTATTTTTCTAAAGAGCATAGCTCCCACTGTTAGTATGGCCTCCTCACATACTGTTCCCCAACTCCTTCATCCAATGACAGCTGCTGAACTATAGAGCCTGACCAATTGAATTGGATAGAGAGTAATATTTATTTTACAGAGTTTAATGGCAAAATTTATTTCATTGAGAAAATATAGGATTTTGGATGGCCCCAATAGGGACCATGGAGAAGAGTATATATGATGTTATGTGAATCACGTTTTTTTATCACAGCGGTATTAGAGATTTGGTGTAAGAGATTGGAGTAATCTCTCCTGTTTTATGATCTATAAATATAATCTCTGAAGCCTACTATATAGTGAACTGTCATGGTATCGGGCATGTGCAAGTTTGATTTTTACCGACCACACTTATATCCTATTTCAGCATATGTACACTGCTCTGTACACACCTGCGATAGATAGAGGGTTGGGCTGTATCCAATTACACCGCAGTACAGAATGAGCCTCGATAGATGGTTGGGCGCTATTCGGTTAGACCGCGGTACGGAATGAGCCTCGCTTTGACTCGGCGTATTTAGCCAGGAACGCATGAACGTAACCTAGTCAGAAGGGCTCCTCTGTCATTTCGTGCTCCACTGTACTGTGAGTACTGTGAACGACGGCTCGCACATAACCAGTGGAGCTCATAGAACGTTGTCTACTGAATCCATGAGTCCTACAGATCTGGTTAAGGGCGAGCTTAATCTCCTTCATGCGAGCGCAATAAATAATTGGATCCATTATGGCGCCCACCATCCCGGTCAGCAGAAAGTCTAACATTAGGTTACAGGCCGGGCAGATCTTCTGAAATGATTGGCTGGCATGTAGATAGAGCTCAGTCTTTTTATCTTGATTTACAGAGATATAGAAATGTACGATGAAGTAGAATATGTATGACAGAACGAATGAGATGACGAGACACATGGTGGTGACGACTGCCGAACGCTTCTTACGGAATCCCGGATTTCGGAGGCTCACGCGATAAATTATCCAAATGATGTAACCATAAACGAACACCATCACGAGAAAGATGGCAGCTACTACGAGGATCCAAACTAATGAGTGGATCCAGTTATAGAAGTATGACTCATTACGGAGGTAATACTTTTTATAGCAATATCCCAACTCCTGCCAACACTCCGGTACCTGAAATAAACGAAGGGTATTGACCGATGGAGTTCATAAAACTATCCTGGGTGCGGTTTTTAAGTTGGAAAATTTAGGCGGTAGTCAAAACAGAACAGTGGCAACACATAATTGATACTCCCACATAGAGCCCGCGACAGTCTATAAGGTTTACAGGTCAGCAGTCGGTGTATTGCTATTGCCAAGTGTGTGTCAGAGCTGGCAGAAGGCATCATGGACAAGCCCCCCCCCCAGATACTTGTCATTTATCTCAGAGTCTAGATGGGACCC
>Ga0224501_10002710_pt1 | contig 13943 bp, 11 predicted proteins | sample SF_Oct11_sed_USG_4_FD_169105 | JGI IMG/M metagenome (GOLD analysis project Ga0224501, IMG submission 169105) | Sediment microbial communities from San Francisco Bay, California, United States - SF_Oct11_sed_USGS_8_1 | ecosystem: Environmental > Aquatic > Marine > Sediment | place: USA...
TCCATTTTTTAGCGCTTTAACACCCCCCCCAATATCCGGTCCCGGTTTGTCACGCAGTTTTCGGGACATTTTGCCCGGCGCCCCGACTTTATAATGGCTTATTTAAAAGATATTCCGCAAGCCGTTTTCTTCTGTAAATCAAGCCCAATTAGAATTACAATTAGTTATTGTGTAACTTGTTAGGGTATGTTAAAATTATTAAAACTAAAGAACTTATATGAATTCCACGATACAAAATCCAATTACGTGTTTCCGGGCCGATTTCCGGTCCCGGAACTTTTCTCACCCTTTTTTATTAACTGCATGAGGAGAATCTCAATGAAAAAGCTCTTAATGGTGGGTGCTCTGGTCCTTTCTTTAGTATCAGTTTCAGGATCGGCAATGGCCGCCTCCGGTTACGGTGACGCGGGCTGTGGTCTCGGTTCTATTGTTTTCGGCAACGAGCCGGGAGCGGTTCAGATTCTGGCCGCCACCACAAACGGCACGTTCTACAGCCAAACCTTCGGCATCACGACGGGTACGTCCAACTGTAATCCGGCGGGTCTGGTTAAGCTGGAAAAAGAGCGAGAAGTATTCGCAGAGCAAAATTATTCTACCCTCGTTAAAGAAATGGCAATGGGCGAAGGGGAAAATCTGGATACCCTGGCGGGTCTCTACGGTTGCTCCCAGGATTCCAACGCTGAGTTCGGTTCTCTGGTTCAGGAAAACTTTGCCAATATCGTTAAAAGCGACACCACCAATTCTCAGGATATGCTTTCCAGCCTGAATTCCGAATTGGCAGGTCACGCGGTATTGTCCAAGTCCTGCACCGGCATTATCGGCTAATCCGATTTGCCTTGAATTTTAAAGGACATCAATGTATCCTCGCGGTGCATTGATGTCCTTTTTTTATTTTCCCCCACCTTCTAATCAAACTTACGGGTTTGTCTTCTTTAAATCGAATCACCTTAATCCTGACGATCTTCCTTCTGACCGGAACGGGAATGCTCCACGCCCAGACTCCTCAGGGTGATCCCTACTCAGAATCACTGGTGCAAAAAGCCATGGATCGGGAGTTGTGGAAGCACCGCTACTGGCGCCTCCTGCTTCATTACAAAAGTCACCTGTGGGGTAGCTATGAAAGCGAAGCCGACGGCAGGGGATTTTTCAACTCCCCTCAAGGCAAATGGGACCTGAAGGCGGAAATGGCCGCCGCCATTCGCAATTTTTTTGTCGATCCCGCCAGCTTAAAAAAAGATCAGGATCACCCGCAGTGCAGTTACCCGGCCCGTTACAAATGGCTGAAGAAGCAATTGCAGTTTGATTCCAGCCGCCTTCCGGAACAAAAATGCGAACGTTTAAAAGAGTGGCTCGGCCAGTTGAACCCCGACCGCGTGACCCTGATTTTCGCTTCATTTTATATGAACAATCCCGCGTCGATGTTCGGACACAGTCTGCTCCGTATCGACAGCAAGCAGGCCGGGCCCGGAAAAAAACTGCTGAGCTATGGCGTGAACTATTCGGCCACGCCGGATACCACCAATCCACTGTTTTATGCGTTGAAAGGACTGTCCGGTTTTTTTCAGGGCACATTTACGGTCTTTCCCTATTTCGTGAAAGTTCAGGAATACAACAACTGGGAAAGCCGGGACTTGTGGGAATACGAACTCAACCTGACGCCGGATCAGATTGACAACCTATTGCTTCATTTATGGGAATTGGGCGGGACGTATTTTGATTATTTTTACCTGACGGAAAACTGCTCGTTTCACATGCTGACCATTCTGGAGGTCGCCAACCCGGACCTCGATTTGACCAGCCACTTTTTCATCTCCGTCCAGCCAGCGGATACCATCAAATATTTAATGGAACAAGAGGGTTTGGTGGATAAGGTTCTTTATCGCCCTTCTATCCTTCATCAAATGAAGCATAAAACCGAGCAAATGTCCGGTCCTGAAAAAAGGGTGCTGAATGAGATCGTGAAGGACCCCTCTATACTCAAAAAGGACACGTTTCAGAATCTGCAAACGCCCCAAAAAGCTCTGATCCTGGATGCGTATCTGGATTATCTGCAATACCTGGGCATGCAGGACGAAAATGCCGATCCGGAAAAACCACTGCATATTCCTCACGCGATTCTCCTGGAACGGAGCCGCCTCAAATACAAAAGACAAGACCAGGAGCAAACAGAGTTCTCCTCCCGACCGGAAAAGGCGCATGGTACAGACCGCGCGCGCCTGGGCATCGGCATCAACGACGACGAATTGTTTCAGGAAATCGCCTACCGCCCTACCCTCCACGACATTTTGGCCCGGGATGCCGGCTACAGCAAGCATTCGCAGTTCATGTTTTTTGATTTCGTTGGACGGTGGTATTACGAATCGGAACGGTTCCGGGTGGATAAGTTCAAGTTGATCGACATCATCTCACTGACTCCCTATGAACCGATTTTCGCCAAGCCCTCCTGGAAGCTCAATATGGGATTCGATACCATCCGCGACTTCAATTGCGACCATTGCAATAATTTTCAGGTCAATGGCGGCATCGGCCTGAGTCATCAGCCTTCCTATCACTCACCCTATCTGTTTTTCGCCATGCTGGAGGTGGATGGGGAAACCTCGGGAACATTTGAGCAAAACCACCGTGTGGGAGGCGGAGCTTCGGTGGGCACGCTGATAGATTTTTCGGAGGACTGGCGGATGCAGTTGGGGGCGATGTACAAGCGTTTCCCGCTGGGAGACGAGTCGGAGTTTTTCCGCTACGATTTCAAGTTGCGTTATTCCCCTCACAAGGATGTCGACCTGCGGCTGGAGTACATGCGCATCGATCACAAGGACCAGGGACTTTTCTCGCTGAATCTATATTACTGAAAACGGTTTGTTTCAGTCTTCAAACAGGGCGCGGACAAAGGTTTCGGCCTTGAATTCCTGAAGATCCTCTGCCTTCTCCCCGATACCGATAAATCGGACCGGCAAATTCATTTCCTGAGAAATATTGAGCAATACCCCGCCTTTACTGCTGCCGTCCAGCTTGGTCATCACCAAACCGTCAATTTCCATCGCCTCGTGAAACTGTTTGGCCTGCGCAATGCTGTTCTGACCGATGGTCGCGTCCAGCACCAGTAGGGTCTCGTGGGGCGCATCGGGGATGACCTTGCCGATCACCCGCTTCACCTTTTTCAATTCTTCCATTAAATTCAGATTGGTCTGCAGGCGTCCGGCGGTATCGACGATGACGATATCCATTTTGCGCGCCATCGCCGCCTGCACGCCGTCAAACGCCACGGCTGAAGGGTCCGCGCCACTGCTTTGCCGAATGCAGGGAATCCCGATGCGGTCCGCCCACATCTGCAGTTGTTCCACCGCCGCCGCCCGGAATGTGTCTCCCGCCGCGAGCAAAACCTTTTTCCCCTCGTTATGCCATTTTTGCGCCAGCTTGCCTATGGTGGTGGTCTTGCCTGAACCGTTGACGCCGATCACCAGCACCACGAAGGGTTTGTGGGCGGCATAATCCAGGCGCTTCTGATTCTTGTCGAGCAATTGCGCCATCATCTTGCGCAGATGGTCCAGCATTCCCTCGCGATCACGGATGCGCGCCTCCCCGATTTGGCGGTTGAGTTCGTCCACGATCAGTTGGGTGGTCTGAACCCCGACATCGGCAACCAAAAGCGCTTCCTCAATTTCCTCCACCAGCTCCGGTCCCAACTTGGCTTTGCCGTGCACCAGATTATCAATGCCTCCGGCCAGGGAATTCCGGGTCTTGGACAATCCTTTTTTAAGACTTTGAAAGAACCCGCCTTTTTCCTCCGCCGGGCTCTCTTGGGTCGGTTCACTCATAGGTCGATTTTAAAATGATTCTGGGTTTATGATTTTTTATTAATGAACGAGAACATCATGAAGAAGCAGGCTTGGGGATCAACTTTCTGCTTGGCTCAAGATTTTTCTTCAACAAAATCATTAACAGGTTTTTATCCCGGCAGGATACTGCAATATCCATCAAACCATCCTTGTTGAAGTCACCCGCCACCAATCCCTGGGGGTATTCATCGACAAAATGAAGGATGGGCGGATAAACAAACGTTCCATCTCCTCTTCCCAGAGTGACCGCAACCGTATCGTGCGTCGAGTTGGAAACCGCCAGATCCGGAACGCCGTCTCCGTTAAAATCTTCGGCGGCCACAAACTTGGGAAATTCCCCCGCAGAAAAATCCCGAAGGGTTTTAAATGTTTTGTCCTTGTTGTTTATCAGCACAGTCATGGCATGCAGTGAATTGCTGGACGTGATCAAATCCGTGAATCCGTCGCTGTTGGCATCCACATTGGCCACGGTGAGAGGCTGGCCGCCCCCTTTAAAAATCTTAGACGCCTCAAATGCCCCCTTACCATCACCCCATAAAATTTCCACTCCGACATTGCCGGAACCAGCCAGAGCTACCGCCACGTCCAGATGTTTGTCATGATTATAATCCCCCACCACAAGGCCGGTGGGTTGTCCTTTGACTGCTAAAGGAAGCGGATCCTGGAAGGTGCCGGTTCCCTTGCCAAGCAGGATAGCCACTTTGTGATACCGAAGGGACACTGCGAGGTCCGGATAACCGTCCTCATTGAAATCCCCGGCCGTCAGGTTGATTGGGATGCGACCGGGCTTGATAATTTTTCCGGTGTTTTTAAAACCCCCTCGTCCGGTATTTAAAAATATCTGGATGTTCTGGTCCTGGTAATTCAGTTCCGCCAAGTCCTTGAAACCATCACTGTTAAAATCCGCCACCACCACACAAATCGGGTCGGCCCCGGTTTTATATTGAACCTGGTCCTTGAACGAACCGTCACCCTTCCCTTTGAAAACGGATAGGGTATGTTCTGCACTGTTCAATACTGCCAGGTCTAAATTGCCGTCTATGTCGAAATCATGGGTGATCAGAAAGGAGGGTTCCTTTCCCGTATCAAGAACCGCGCTGATCCGGAATAGGGGTTTCACCCTTTTATTAGATTTGGAGGCAGGGGGGCAACCCATTATAAAAAATATAAGGAAGCAAAAAACGAGCCCGCTTGAAAACTGTTTCATAAGGGAAATCCAAAGAATGGCTAAAGGAAACCTGAGGATAGCACACCCAAAAAACTTCAACAACCTAAGCTTTGGTGGGAACCGAACCCGTCTCTATCTGCCCATTTTTCTCAGATTGAACGGACTCTCTGAAAAAATGTTTCAGCATACCTTTAAAAATATAGGTGTGAAATTTAGAAAGCAGAGCCCAGTAAACGTGGCCCCACACCGGGTTGGGAATGAAATGCGCCCGCAGGGTGAGACGGGTATGGCCGGTTCCGGCGGGTTGAAGCTCAAATTGAAGCCAGGATAATCCCGGAGAAATCAACTCAGCCCGTAAAAGCAATTCGCGGTTAGGGTCCAGATTTTCCACGCGCCAGAAATCGACCGAGTCACCTACCCGAAGCTCGTTCGGGTCGCGCCGTCCCCGGTTCAATCCCACGCCGCCCAGAACACGGTCAATGAAACCGCGAATTTCCCACAACAGGTTGGCATGTACCCAGCCATGAGGCCCTCCAATCCTGCACACGGCCTGGAAAACCGCTTCCGGACTGGCCGGGATATCCCTTGAATGTTCTTCAATAATAAAATTCGAAGACTCGAATTCGCAAAGCGGGAGTAGGTCGGCCATATTTCCAGGCGGCACATCGCTCCAATGGGAATACACCATTGAATTCTTCTCCTTCTCGAGCGCCCAATTCACTGCGGTTTCAAATCCCACCGTTTCAAACGGAAGAATTTCCCGAATCGACTCGTCCGGACAAACGACATCGGTTCGCAGGCTTTCGAGAAGCAGGCAGGTAATGTTCACCGGCACCGAGATGAATAAATGAAGCCAGTAGGCAAACAGGCGGCACATCGTACTGACCGGAAGGGGTACCCATGAAACATTAAAAAACCGGACGCGCCTGCCCAGGATACCGGCAAACCGGTGAACCATTTCCTGGTAGGTCATCACATCCGGGCCGCCTATGGGATACTTCCGGGTTTGCAATCCGTCCGTTTCCAAAACACCGACGAGATATTTGATCACATCGCGAACGGCTATCGGCTGACACCGGGAATTGAATTCGGGTAGAAAGGGAATCCAGCGCGTATGCCGGATCATGGACTTGAGAAGCTCATAGGAAGCGCTTCCCGTTCCAATGATGATGGCGCCCCGCAGGCGAATTACCGGAATAGAGCCTTCCGATAGAATGGTTCCCACCTCGATGCGGCTTTCCAGATGACGTGACAAAACCTTACTGGTTTCACCCAGCCCCCCGAGATAGATAATTTTTTTAACTCCCTGCACCTCCGCCGCCTCGCGAAAGTTTCTGGCGGCGGTCTTGTCCGTTTGTCGGAACTTACGGTTCATCATCCGCATACTGTGAATCAGATAGTAGGCGGCATCAATTCCCTGAAGCGCGATCAGCAATTGGTCCTTGTTCAGGGCGTCCGCATAAACATATTCCAGGTTGGGGTGGGTTAATACCTGAGGTACTCCTTTTTCGCGAAGCATGCACCGGACCCGATAACCGCGAAACAACAACTCTGGAACCAGGCGGCGGGCTACATAGCCATTGGCACCGGACACCAAAACGGTTTTGACATCGGGCAGAGGGGATGTCGGCAAATCATCACAGTAGTGGTAATTGACCTTTTCCGGATTCATGGCATTAATATGGCCTCACAGAGCCGGATTTGCAAGAGGATCAAAAATTTTAGTATGCCGGAGAGAAAAAAATCAATACTTCCCGCAGAAAAACGGATTGTGCCGTTTTTCTTCACCCACCGTGGTGGCGGGGCCGTGACCGGGGTGCAGAGCAGTATCGTCCGGAAAAGAAAACAGGGTTTGGGTGATGGAACGGTAAAGGTCCGGCCACGAGGAATTGGCCCGCCCCATCGACCCGGCAAAAATCGTATCTCCGGACAGAATGGCGCGATTGACCTTGTAGGAAATACCGCCCGGGGTATGACCGGGAGTGGCCAATGCGTGAATCTCTAATTCTCCCAACGGAATTTTTTCACCCTCTTCTACGAAATGAATATCGCGGGTGCCGCCGGGCCTCGGTTCGCGCTTATCGATCCAGGTGGGACATTCAAATTCCCTGACCAGCAGGTCCAGTCCCCAGGCATGGTCGGGGTGGGCATGCGTCAACAAAATTTTGGAAGGCCTCACATCAAGCTCTCGCGCTTTTTGGATGATCGCTTCTGGGTTGCCTCCGGTATCCACTACGGCGGTTTCATTGGTCACCGGGCAACGCAACAAATAGCATTTCACAGGATAGGCTCCCATGAATACGTTGAGACAAATCAGGTCAAGGTCCGCATCCGTTTCAGGCTCCTCCGGGTGCCAGGCATTGCGGGCGATAGCCGAAAGCGCAGGGCCATCCAGGTCAAGAACCTTGGCCAGCTTGAATACAACTGCTTCGTCGGGAATCAGCTCATAACGCTCCATCCGATGAACCTCATCCAGCGTGACACCTGCGGCCTCTGCCAAATCTGCTTGCGACCAGGTTTTGCCGTCGCGCGCCTTTTGTAAAATATCACCCAGTTCGTCTTCCAGTCCTGCTGACACGGTGTCATTCCTGAACATAAATTGATATTCATTACCAGGGGGAAATTATATACCACCGTATTTTAAAATGTTATACATTGATTATTTCTTATGTCTGATAAGTTCAGGAAACACTGATGCTGGGAGCCATTGCAGGAGACATCATCGGTTCGCGTTTTGAGAATAATCCGATCAAAACCACCGATTTTGAACTGTTTCATCCGGATTGCCGGTTCACGGACGATACCGTATTGACGCTGGCGGTGGCGGATCATCTCCTTCTCGGATCTGATTTAACCGCTCTCCTCAAGGAATATTTCAACCAATATCCCGAGGCCGGTTACGGATCGCGATTCATGCAATGGGCCTCAGGTTCCTCGCGCCAATCTTATAACAGTTTCGGCAACGGATCTGCCATGCGGGTGAGTCCGGTGGGATTTGCTTTTGATTCCTTAGAAACTGTCCTGGAGAAGGCCAAAGCCACCGCAGAAGTAACGCACAATCATCCGGAAGGGGTTAAAGGCGCGCAGGCCACTGCCGCCGCTGTTTTTCTCGCCCGAACCGGAAACAGCAAAGAAAACATCAAACAATTCATTGAAACCCGGTTTCAATACAACCTGAGCACCCCCCTGGACATGATTCGCTCACAATATACCTTTGACGCTACCTGCCCGGGGTCTGTCCCCCAGGCGATCACAGCGTTTCTGGAATCGGAAAATTTCGAGGATGCCGTCCGCAAGGCTGTTTCCCTGGGCGGGGACAGCGACACCCAGGCCTGTATCGCCGGCGGAATTGCCCATGCCTTTTACGGAAAAATGCCGGATATTTTCTCGGCCGAGGTCCACAGTCGCCTCGAAGTCCCCCTCCGTCAAATCCTTACCCTGTTCGCCAGCCGGTTTTCCTGCCGGTAACACGCCAAATTTCTGATCTTCTCTCTTGCGTTCCGATGGCGGGTAAGCTATGGTTTTAGCTTGTTTTTAAGCCAAGGTGGTTATTAACCGGGCCGGCCTTTCCGGCCTTTTTTATACTGTGGATGGGGCTTATGGCGGATTTGACACGCGAGGAAGTTGAAGAGATCCTCACTCAACTGAAGGAATATAAAGAACGGCTTGAGGCTGAGGAAGAAATGGACGATGACGAGGACGATGACGAAGAATCACCGGAAGAGGACACCGAGGATGAAGAAGCTCCCAGCGAATCTGAAGAGGTTGACGACCAGGATGAGGAAGAACCGGAAGACAACATCCCCAACCTCAAAAACAGGGATCTCGCCGGACTTGATTTATCCGGCCTGAATTTTTACGGAGCGAATATATCCGGGTCCAAGCTCGCAGAAACAAACCTGTCAGACTCCGATCTTTCGGATTGCGTGCTCGACGATGCGGACCTGTCGAAAGCTGAGTTGATGGACTGCATCATGAACGATACTCAGTTGAATCGCGCCAATCTCACGGAAGCCAAAATGGAGCGTGCCGACCTGCGCCGCGCCAAATTACACGAGGCAAACCTGACTCAGGTAAACCTGAACGAATCCATCGTCAACAAGGCGGATTTCCTGAAGGCCGACCTGTCCCGCGCCTCCATGAAGGAGGCCGACCTGTCCCGCGCCAATTTCAAAAATGCGAATATGAGCCAAATCGATCTCTCCGACTCCAAACTCAGCATAGGCGTGTTCTATGAAACCAATCTGCAGGAAGCCAATATGGTCCGGGCAGAAATCAAAGGCGCCAAAATGTTCGGAGCCGATTTTAACAAGGCCCGGCTCACCCGTGTGGATTTCACCGGCACCGACCTGACAGAGGCCAAGCTGACGAATGCCGATATCAGCCGCGCCAAGTTCAATGGGTCCATCCTGCGCCGGGCCAATCTTGAAGGATCGGACCTGAGCGAATGCAATCTGGATATAGCCGATTTAAACGGCGCAATATTGCTGAAGGTAAAACTGGAAGGCTCCCAGATGAATCGCGTTAAACTGAACGAGGCTAATCTGAAGGGCTCTTACCTGCGAGGAGTCAATCTCAGCCGGGCCAAACTCGGCAAATCCAACCTGGAGGGAGTGGACTTGAGCGATTCGAATCTGGAAGGGGCAAATTTCAACGAAGCCAATCTGGACAACTCCGACTTAAGCCGCGCTCATCTGCTGGAAGCGGTTCTGGAAAATGCTTCCCTCCGAAATGTACACCTGACCGGAGCCAACCTCCGCAAAGCCAGGCTTGATAAATCCAACCTCGAAGGAGCGGATTTAGCGGGTGCCAAACTCAAAGGAGCATCATTCGCAGGAACCCAGCTAAAAGGGGCGGACCTGCACCGCGCCGAACTCGACCAGGCAAATTTGTCGCAGGCCGACCTGCGGGACGCCAACCTGACCGGCTCGAAGCTCCAGGACGCCAACCTGACCGGAGCCCAACTGGACGGGGCGCGACTTGATGGAGCCAATTTGGAGGGTATCAAAGGCTATAATCCCTGATCGAACGCTGCTCTCGGGATCGTCCTCAATTTAAAAGAAAATCCTCCGGTTTATAACCATATTTCTCAAAATACCACCGCAGATTTCTTCGGGATTCCGCAACGCCTTTTTTATTTTTCTGTTCCTTAAACAATTGCTCCGCAATCTGGGTATGAACGACAGCATTGGCGCCGTCTCGTATTTCATCGTAAACTTCACCCAGGGCAAAGTGCGCATCAGCATTCTGCGGATTTTCTTTTATGAGACCTTCCTGCTTGGCGATTCGTTCCTCAGCGGTGTACCTGTTCTTGGCCCGCTCCTCTTTTAAAATTCTCAACTCCTTATCCAGCAACTCCTGCAGTTCCTTATGAAACCGCTTGGCGATTTCATTACTGAACTCTTCTATCTGATCGGTCAGAGGAGGCTTGCCCTCAAACGGATCGTCCATTTCCTTATCTGATTCGTCGGCCCATATGCTGGAAACACACATCAGCGAAAAAACCAGCGCCGCTAAAATTACCGACCACGACCTGCTTGTATCAGTCACCATACCTGCCACTCCTTCTTAATTTGAGGATCATTACAATATGATATGAATGGTATTATGTTACCACTGAATTCACCGAAAATCCGGCTGTTGGCAGGCTGAAGAAGGCATAAAAAAAGGCTCCATTCCCAAAATCGTTGGGAAACGGAACCTTGCGGTAAGATTTACATGCACCCAAAAAAATTAATAAAAATCTGAATCGACCCCGGCAGTTTCACCCAGCAGTGAATATTCTTCCACCATCTCCTTATAGTCGTCAAACCAGTAAGCCTCGGGATTGCGTTTGAAAACCATAAATTTGGCATCGTTTTCTTCGTCGGCGGCCCGGAGATATTTGAAATAAATATGCCGCTCCGTAAGACCGATGATCTCGATTTTTCCGGAATCGTGAGACATCACGAACCGCGCACGCTTGGCCAGTCCCGAGCAACGGGTACGCGCCGTTTCAAAAATTTCAAACGCCTCTTCCATGGGAGTGACATAGATGCGGTTGCCCAGAGTGGGGCGGCACTGGAATACATAATAAGGAGGCACGCCGATGTAGGATAACTTGTTGAACATTTCCGCAAGCACATCGGGATCGTCGTTCACTCCGGCGATCATCGGTGTCTGGTTGACCACAATCGCCCCCGCGTTCAACAGGAAACTGAGACCACGAACCGCCTCCGGGGTCAACTCCCGCGGATGGTTAAAATGCGCCATCACATAGATTCGCTTCTCCGGCGTACTGTATTTCCGAAACATCGCTTCCAGCGAAGGATCATTGTAAATTCGCATCGGATTAAACGCGGGAATCTTGGTGCCAATGCGGATGATGTTGACGTGCTCCACTTCACGCACCTTCTGGATAATCGGCTCCAGCTTGGAAGTGGACATGATGAGAGGATCGCCGCCGGTCAGCAAAACGTTGTTGATCTCTTTATGCGTCCGGATGTATTCCAGTCCGTCGCTTACGTCCTTGGTGACTTCCTCGTTTTCGTCCATGAACAGCCGCTTGCGAAAACAGAACCGGCAATAGGCCGCGCACACCTCATTCACCAACAACAGGGCGGTGGAATCGTATTTATGTTCCAACCCCTTGGCAACGGTGTAGGACTCTTCGTTGGACGCATCCAACCGGCCCCACTCGTCCAGTTCCTGTACATCAGGAATAACGATGCGGCGAATCGGATCTTCCGGATCATTCCAATCGATCAGCGACTGATAATAATCGTTAGTGCGAAAAACAAACTTCTCGTCTACTTCTCTTAACCTATTGATTTCACCCTGACTCAACTGGGGAATCTGGTCCAGCCGGGTCAGGTATTTGGCTTTCCTTGTTCCGTTGCCGTTAGAATTATTGTTAGTCATCGGGCACCTCCTTTCGAATTTCATGAGGTCTTTCTGGCTAATCAATGATTCGCTTAACCATTACTTCTCAAAAAGACTTAACCTCAATACTAAAAAAAAAACCAGAACCTGATCCTATAATCCGTTTCACAGCATGAACCCTGTCAATGCTGTTTATTCTGCGATTATTTCGGGGATGGTCCTGGCGGTGAAAAAACTTCCCCAGCGAAATAGACAACCGCTGCAATTCAATTTGAACGTTCGCTTGCCTGATTCATCGCGAATCAATAGTCCAACTCATACGACGCAGACCACTGTTTCAAAAAGCAGTTGTTGGAAGTTGGATACGAATCTTCTCAATATGCTCATCAAATTGCAAGCGGTAAAAATATATTTTCTTTTTAAATAATTGATTTTATTTTAATTGTGATTTTGGAAATAAAACTGGTTAAAAATTTCTAAAAACCTCATTTTGCGGGACAACCGCAAATAAAAAATTTCAGTTCAAAATCCGATTTATTTATTACCAGATACGGTATCCAAATTACTTTTTAAAAATCTATCAGTTACACACTTCTTGAGCGGAATTATCCAGGCCATGACTTTAGCCTGAAATATGAAAACCCCTCCCCCAGCCACAGCCTTTGTAAAACCCCGAATCGGCGCAAGACGAATATTCAACGAAAATAATATCGACAAACGGAAGCCTCCGTAAAGGATTGCGGTAGACTTCGCAGTCAGCATATCCGCCGGATGTTGAATGTAACTGCCTGGAATGGGATTTCAGGCCCGGGAACTGGGTGGGGTCAGATCAGGCCCAATTCAGCGCCGATCTTCTTAAATGCGGCCACTGCCTGGTCCAGATCGGGGGTCTCGTGGCCGGCAGAGATCTGGATGCGGATGCGGGCTTCGCCCTTGGGCACCACGGGATAACTGAAGCCGATCACGTAAATGCCTTCTTTCAAAAGCTTTTCGGCCATTTCGTGGGCCAGCCGGGCCTCTCCAAGCATGATTGGGATGATAGGATGCTCTCCCGGCCGGATATCAAATCCGGCCCCGGCAATCTCCTTCCTGAAATAGGAGGTATTGGTTTGGAGCTTTTTAACGAATAGTGGGTTCCGATCAATCATATCAATCACCTTCAGCGTAACCGCGGCGATGACCGGGGATAACGAATTGGAGAACAGGTAGGGCCTCGACCTCTGCCTCAGCAGTTCGACGATTTCCTTCCGGCCGGTGGTGAAGCCTCCGGAAGCTCCGCCCAGAGCCTTGCCGAAGGTCGAAGTGATGATGTCCACCCGTCCCATCACCTGCCGGTACTCGATACTGCCCCGCCCCGTCGGCCCGAAAAATCCGGTGGCGTGGGAATCGTCGACCATCACCCACGCGCCATACTTCTCCGCCAGATCGCAGATGTCCGCGAGCACGGCCACGTCGCCGTCCATGCTGAACACGCCGTCGGTGGCGATCAACCGGAAACGTTTGTCCGCCGCCCGCTTGAGCTGGGTTTCAAGGTGGGTCATATCGCTGTGGTTGAAGCGGAAGCGCGTCGCCTTGCACAACCGGGTGCCGTCGATGATGCTGGCGTGGTTGAGCCGGTCGCTGATGATGGCGTCCTTCTCATCCAAAAGTGTCTCGAACAACCCCGCGTTGGCGTCGAAGCAAGAGGAGTACAGAATCGTGTCCTCCGTCTGCAGAAACTCCGACACTCTGCTTTCGAGCGCCTTGTGGATTTCGCTGGTGCCGCAGATGAAACGCACCGAGGCCATTCCGTAGCCGTATTGATCCAGCGCTTCCTTGCCTGCCTCGATCAGGTCGGGATGATTCGCCAGTCCCAGGTAGTTGTTGGCGCATAAATTAAGCACCTCCCCCCCGGCAGTTTTGATATGGGCCTGCTGGGGAGACAAGAGAATCCGTTCCTCTTTATAGAGACCCGCCTGGCGAATCTCCTCCAGCTCATTTCGGATATGTTTTGTCAGGTCATCAGGCATGGCAGACTCTACCTAATAATGAAAAGGAAGTAGTAAATAAATATGAAGTACATAACAAAAGCGGCTACT
>Ga0224501_10002712_pt1 | contig 13932 bp, 8 predicted proteins | sample SF_Oct11_sed_USG_4_FD_169105 | JGI IMG/M metagenome (GOLD analysis project Ga0224501, IMG submission 169105) | Sediment microbial communities from San Francisco Bay, California, United States - SF_Oct11_sed_USGS_8_1 | ecosystem: Environmental > Aquatic > Marine > Sediment | place: USA...
CCCAGCGTGCTCCATAGTGCCCCATAGTGCCCCATAGTGCCCCATAGTGCCCCATAGTGCCCCATAGTGAAGGTAAATCCATGGAAGGGTCTCCTTTATTTAATGATTGGGTCCGAAATCACAACAAGGGTGTTACAAAAGACAAAGCTGTTGTCTGAACTGGGAATCAAGTCAGGGACCCCCGATTCCAAGGCCCAGTATGCTATCCTATCGCTTCACCCTTCCAAAGTGTCAGATCAGTGTTATAACCTGCAGAAGCAAAAACTCATTAAGTGCAAAGACTCCTTAAGCAATGACGTTTAGCTTCAGTTTCAGCCAATTCCTTGGGGCGCTGATACTGACATATGCAGCCGTGTTGCTCATACATGCTGTGATAACTGGCAAAACCAAGCATCTAACTCAGCGGCTTCACCATACCAGCAAAGACATTATACATGAGAAGTCAATTCATGATATTCGATCACTGTGAGTGATGATCTACTTACTTTATGAGGTACTGAGAGCTTTAACCTAGCTCATTTAATATCTCAAAGTGACTTCTCTAGACAAATTGTTAACAAGAGCAGGACATGCAGCTGCCAGTTTAGTCGTTTCATGGGCTCTTGAAAACTCAAAGATGAGTTCATCTAGGTGCGAATTGGCACTCAAATTTCAAAAAAGAGATGAGGCTCGAACAAATCCAAACACTTCATACGCGCTTTGGTATTTAGCATAACAATTTTCTACAGTTAACAGTAAACATCCACAATCAAGCGTGGTTGGCCGGGTGAACTAAGAAAATCGATTTAAAATGTTAATGCAATGCCGAGGGCTGTAAAACAAATGCAGTGGCATCAGGAAATCGCCATGGCGACACCGAACGGCGCCAAGTATCTTGCGTTGTTGACCGGTCTGTCCGGTTAGTATATCCGATGGGAGCGAATTCAACTCAGCCCACTCGTTTTAATCAAGGGAGGGTTTTATGCAAAAGGCACTTGACTCAAGCACCTCTTTTTTTGCATCTACGCATGGGCTTGCAATGTTATTTCCTGATGTCAAAGCGAAAAGTGTTGCCACAATTAAAGCATAGGCTTCTCAACAGCAAATGATGCCAAAAATTCTACCTACCCGTTTGCATTTATAGCCTTATGTTTTTGCCAAGAAATTTTCTGTCAAGCATTGTAATTTATAGATCAAAATAATGTTTTACAGCGTGGCAGGATGGAATGGGCGTATGGTATATTTTCATTGGTCAAAGACAATTTAAAGATGTCTTTGGATCATTTACATAGCTAACGTGCTGCGTTCCAACTAAAGGAATGCTACCCTGGTATACTCTTCTTGATTGATTCATCAATGGTTATAAAATCTCTGATAAGTCTAACCTCAGTCAAGATAGCTCAGTGGGATAGCTCCCTGTCTGTCCTCCCTGTGGCCTGGGTTCGATTCCCAGCCACGGCGGAGTATATCAAGGGACTTTTCCCTGGCTGATCGCACTCTGCCAACCTGTCTTTAGCCAGCGTGGTAGAAAATGGCCCAATCTCCCCTCATTGACACCACACAACCAGTGGACAGCGAGGAGGAAGGCTAAAATCCACCCACGGATGGCTGATAGAAAAAAAAGTCAGCTTAGGATGTCGTGTGGATCATTTTGGGTCAATATGCTCGGTCTTTCAAGGATCTCATTGTGAAGTAAAGGTGTAGAAAATGGTGAAGAAATGCTGACCAGGACTGTCAAATGGGCTCTGTTTACCGAACCAGTGTCTTTGATTAATGCTTTCTTCACTTCATGGACCTTAGTTTAAAAAAAGACTTCTAGTCTTATTTAAGCTATCCACGTAAAATAAAACTATCAAACCATATCAAATCAAATCAAAGAAATCGACTGACTAGCTTCTGATTGGCTACATGACTGCCATCCCCCACTACACTGAAACACTTCTGAGGATGTGTCAATATAGGCACTGCATTGGTAAATCCCAGCTGTGCCAATCTGAGTACCAGTTCAATTTGTAAGTCAGCACCACTTTGACTGTCCTGGCAACACCTGTTTTACATGTTAGGTATAGAAAAACAAGTCAGTAGGTACATACAATGGATCAGAAGAAGCTTGGTTCTGCCCTGCACTTCCCTTACTCACCAGTATAGTGAGGACAGACTGTAGACATGGTGGACAATATGGGGACACGAGCAAAAGGCCTACTGGGAAATACTGAAGCAAAGAGACTCAGTAGGCCAATTTCTGTATACCCCTGATGCTGGTCAGGATAAGAAGGAAGAGGACCATAGACATATGGATTTGTATTTCTATAACTGACACCGGCCCTATTGCAGGTTAGTTACCTGAAGAAATAGCTCCTCGTTTGCATATTATATTCAAGGCTCATCGAACAAGGAGATTGCACTGTATTTTCCACTAGGTTTCAACCTCAAATCTACCCCTGGGTCTAGGAGCTATGTCAAGCATGAGTGGTATTATTATAAAAGGGAAATGGGGGGGGGTTAGGTTCAACTCCAGTAGATAGAAAATGCCTCAAACTGATGTCACTGGTACCTAAAACATATTTCATCCATCCATACATCCATATGGGAGATAGATGTTCTCTTATCTCTAGCAAATCTAAATGAATATCACAGTATTATCAGTCACTATGGTACAAAATATCAGTGTGAATGGCCCACGTTCCATCCCACGCAGTCCATGATTATGATAATTAAGCCTGTGATTTTGGAGTATCCCTGTACTTGGTAGGATCATCTTGCTTTACATGGATGGCATCACTAAGCCAATGGGTTGTATCTAAGATGATTCCTGATTTGCCGCAGTGGGTACTCTATAATGGGTGGGCCTAGCTCCGTTATTTAACATAACAGTACTAATTCGACTTCACTAGGACGAAAGCGCAAAGTAATGCACAAACTTGGATTTGAATCACACCCGGGTCACCCGCTTCAAAGCCGCATGCACTAGCCACTGCCTCACTCTTATGATCACAGTAAAGCAACAAAATACGTAGTATTGCAAGCGGACACTGCTTCTCCCTATCGCGCAAGAAGTTTGTTGAATTCCTCCAGTCAGACATTTTCATCGCAATGATCACTCCAGCGAATGAATCATAGTTTTTTAAGGTCAAGTTGTGAGCCTAGATGAGGGGAGAGGAACATTTGTGAACTAGAAAGAGGGATGCATAGATTTTTGAAAACAACTCCAGTTACCCAACTGGCGGTCAGCCCTGCATGTGCCCTATTAAAATAACAACGAAGTTACCTACAACCTGTCCTGTAGAGACTTGAAGAAAAGATTGATAAATGACCATCATAACATAATCGTGCCAATAATGGCTGGTGATCAATCAGCTGATACAAAATCAAAATACCCTTGCACCAGTTTCCAAACAGATCTTTCTCAGGAAAATTAATGGCCACGGTCTCAAGGTGATATGTTAATCAAAATCTTTCAGAGAAAGCGAGTTGGTGCATTGACTTATTTAAGAGGGCCTTGACTTGATAATTTTTGTGATTTCGATTCTCAGAAGGGCCAGAGGACCTTGAACAATCAAACTCACAGAAAAATGTCATTGATTGATTACAATAGTAATTTCATTTCTCCGTGACAGAACAGCTATCAGGAGGGGTGTAGTTTGCCTACCGAGTGTATTTGACTCAGCGTGTCCCAGAGTGAATCGTTGGCAGACTTTCTGCTTACACCCGTGTGCCTCTTGTAAAAAGTATAACTCTTGAGCAAAGTGATTTGAAAGCAACGTTTTTGCCCAAACTGACAATCGAATCACGATTTCCTGGTCCAAGGTCCATGCACTAGGCTGTACACTAAGCTAACGCTTCACCCAGTGATTGGTGCAATACTTCTTGATATTGACCAAACTGTTGTGAAACCAGCATTATTTTATGTGTGCATAGAATAATCGCGGAGTGGAATAACAGTGGTAGAATGCTGGGCTTGTAACCAAGAGAAGCTGGGCTTGTAACCAAGAGAAGCTGGGCTTGTAACCAAGAGAAGCTGGGCTTGTAACCAAGAGAAGCTGGGACCGAATCAATGGCGTCTCCCAGTGTGAGCATGAGTTCAATGCAAAGACAAGCCTCGCTATGAGATGGAACATTGATACTGATCCATTTTTGGTGCTCCATGCTACACTGCAACTGGTGCAAAAAAGTATCTAACCTACCAGCTTCCCCATAACGGTGAGGATGTCATTCGAGAGAAAAAGAGTTGCTAGGCAGTAAAAAATGAAACTAATGGTGGAACATCAGTTAGCCACCCACCACACATATAGAGGCTTTGAGTTGGAATGTTGACGTTGATCTTGGAAAACAGATGGTTACCTTATGGTTGTGAGCATGAGCAGCAAAAACTTTTACAATGTAATTAAAATCGAGAAAACACACAAAATTCAGTTGACAATTGTTTTTATTTTGTTTTTATTGTTCTGCAAATTTTCTAATTCAGAATTCGCTTTAGAAGTCAGGGTTTTCTGTGTAAGACTGTGAAAGGCTTGCACCTTTTTGTCCTGTCACAACTACTAACAAATAAATTATAAACCTCCCACTCAGTGTAAAATTTGAGGTAGGAGGACTGTCATAGTTTGGATACCTGGAATCTGCTGAGGTGCGTGAAGTCACATTCGCAGCTCGCCCACCAGTAGGGGTTTATTGGCCAAATAGTCATGTGATTGCAAATTGCTTGGCTACAGGAAACAACATGTTTGCATCCATTGTATAACTATGTTTTACCATTTGGGTTATAAGAGAAAACTTTACTGAGACACTGCGGCGGGATAGGATGCTGATCATCCATCGTCTTCCTGCCCAAAACCACCCAAATATTACTCTGGAGTATGTGCTCCTACGTCCCCAGATGTTAAGCACTGTTCCCTGTCACTCATATGTCGCCTTCAATTACCTCTTCTTGTTCATTTAGAAACACTCGGATACAAGACTTGTTTCAGAAAGGACCTGCAGTTGAATAAGTGAATTGATTGCTCTAGAGCTATACTCTGCCAAATACAGTTCTGACTTGTTGAGCTTTCCTGTTTTTAGATAATCAAGTGTGCAAGCGTGAAATGTCTCCTACATGTCGTCAGTTAAGGGACAACCTTTACTTTATAGGTTCACTATCATTTGCTCCTAAAATCCTCTTTATGCGTGAACTCATGAACCCCATGCATACACTGCATACTTGTTACTGTATGACTGATTAGTGTACGTGCAAGACTTACCGCGCACCACAGTATTTTATGCAAGTAATTTGCTTACCATCACGAATGTGTATCCGGACTTGTTTAAGGGATGCCTGCTTTGCACACCTGGCTTATGTTGTAACCCGCAAAGCGACTCATCATATGCCAAATGAGACAGACACAGAATCAAACCCCCCCCCCCCTTCCAACAAAATCAAGCCGGACCTTTCTCAGACAAATATGGCCTCCCAAGGTTTCAAGATCATATGTTAATTAGAACTCTTCAGGAAATGAAGGTGCACACCAGTGCATGGACTTTCTGAAAGATGACTTTGACTTGGTAATTTTCTGTAATACCAATTCCCAGAATCAGAATGAACACAGCACCTTACATGATCAAATTCAGAGTAAGATGCACCAACTGGTAATAACATTAATTTTGTTTTCATGACAAAACAGCTAACATGAGTATGTGGTGCCGAAGAAGTAACCTACTAATATAGGCCATTTTATGCAGGTCATTTGACTACCATCCCTAATGTGTATTCTGACTCCTATATAGAGGATAGAGGCGATGCCAGCAATGCACACCTGGCTAATGTTGCGAGCTGAAGAATGGCCGGTGCGTGAAAGTCCCGATAGTTAACCAAATACTTTTAATTTGTTGCACAAATTTTGCACTGGTCCTTAGGTTAAGCTACAGCGAAATTCCCATAGGTGAAGCTCTCAACTCCTCGACTGATTCCTTTTGAATAGCTTCAGTCAATCAAAGATAACGCCTGTCATACAGCCCTATATGGGGTTAAAGCCATGTGGTTACAAGGTGCAGTTTTATTCTTATTGGCAGGGAGTGACTGGAGTGTGGAGAATGAGAGCACACATATTTTCAAAGATAAGGAGAGATGACAACTCCCTGTGGGAGACAAAAGCGGTGAAAGTGAAAAAGAGCGGCAGAAGTTCGAGGGGTTTTACTCAAAGGAGATGAGAGAAAAATCTTCAACAATGGAAAATGCTATGGTGGATATCAGGTAAGATAAAACCATCCTGCCAACCACAGGCACATGGAACAGGGGTAACTCTCCAGTATGCTTGTTAGTGTCAGGTTGGAATGGTGTACTTGGCCTTCCAGAAAGGTTAAGACAAGTCATCTTGGATCACATTTCTAACCTTGTCCAGCAAGGACTAGGCCTAAGATGAATTTGATATTGTTAAGTTTATATTTTGCATGGTAATTGAAGCAAGGGTTTGAGTTTTGAATAATTTAGTTAGCTAACGTACCAATGTAAATAAACATAATAGGCATCTATAATTATTAATTAAACATAATTAATTCGAAAAATAATTTAATCGAAACAAAGATGACATTGATATTGATTTGCTTAAAAAAGAGTATGATTTACAGACTTTTCATAGACCTTCAGGATAGAGATGCAATTGTGACACCTCACAATACGAGGGCCATAGAGATAGCACAATAGATCAATGGCTAGAGAGTATGTATGGGTCGAGATTAATTCATACCCTCATCATATCAGACTATTATAAGAATGAGCTTCCCGCGTACATTATTACTAGCTTCAATCATGTCCGAACAAGCCTCAGGCTTAAAAGGTCTTGCAAAATAGGATGGCCAGGTGCCCGAATAGAACGAAAATTAATTAAATAGGCATGAGGGCGTGGATAAATGTACTTTCGTGTCCCTCAGACAGAACAGCGGTGAGGAAGTGGTGCAGAAATTGATCTATTGAATCTATGTTTGACCCGGCGCTTCCCGGAGTGAGAAAGCTAACTTTTTGCATGGACGGCCTTTATTTAACCCCACTCTACAGAACGAGGGTATTGCGAGTGTCAAAGTTTTGACCGAAACTGGTGATCGAACCAGTACGATATCCCCTAAGCTATCGCTTCACGCTAATGATCTCGATCAACGTTTCAATTACGTAGTTACAAGCCACACCCTTAAAGTCCCTGAATGAGCATCCCCTCAGATGGACTTCCACAGTGGATAGCTGGATACAAATGTACTAAAATTCATAGTCCTTTACTTTGAATCGTTCAAACCCAATTAGAGATTTCTAAGAATTGAGAAAATTAAAGTATAGAAATACAGCACACCAGTTTTTATATGAAATCCTGTAGGTTTGATATGCCTTCTATAGTCAGAAACCTGGTATGGATTTCCAGAAGAGAGGTTTTGTGGATTAAACTTTCTCAAATTGATACTTCCTCTGAATTGAGGTTCCTGAAATTGGGCGCTCAGCGTGCAAACCTGCCTCCACCGTAGTGACTCTTGACAGTGCGAGAATCAATGATGTCAATTTCAAGGAAGAAACAGAGCACATGCCAGTCTGAGTTAGTTATGCTAACCTGGCAGAAACTGAAGTTATTTTACGCCTCTTAGAATTATAGTTTGCTTAGTAATTGAATTTTATGTATGCTCATTATTACCTTTAATATTTATTTTTTAAATCAATTAACTTCATAACTAGTTAGCATATAAATTAGAAATTTCATATTGAGTCTATCGGGATATCACGTGCATGTTTTCCATGGCCATACGGAATATGCACCACCAATTATTTGAACCGAGATAAAGGTAATCATTTTCAGGCTCTTTCATGTCAAAACAAGTTTTTGATTGATCACATTTTTATGCTTACAACTAAAAGATTGGACAAGCACTACACGCACTTATATGCTGAAAAGTGTACAACTCCAACCCATCCCATTGACTTAAAGATAAGTTGCATGGCCTATAGGTGATATGACTCAATAAAATATCCCAAATAAAGGTATGCATGTACACAGCCATAGCCATATCTCCAAACAAGCTTTGAAACAAAATCAATTTTAACTTCAGATCTGAAATTGATCTCAAACTATAACTGATGGTCACTTCTTATCAAACCATTGAGCAGCATGGTCGGAAACATTCTCCTCATGGTAGGCTTATCATGGGTGACCAGCTGTTCCTGTTACCCGATGTAAGTACCTTACTAGGGAGCACTTAATAACTATACAGTTTATATTTTGATTGCTCTACGCAGACACTTGGTTGTTTTGTTTAGTAAATCTCCCAAGCGATATGGGAATCTTTTTTCTGGAACAGTACAGGCTGTAAGGTACGGGGGACTACCATTTGTGGAAACCTGACATGGTGCGCGGGGCTTGAACTCAAGCTTTTTCAGTCTTGAGCCAAGCATTCTAGCCACTGAGCTATCTGTTTACATGACTCAGACTGTTCGTGGTTGGGCATGAGTCTCTGTTTTCATCATGTTGTTCAGGTGTGACAAGCTGGGGAATAACTGATCACTATTAAGTTGAATTCAATATGTTCTGATCCAAACATTGATGGTTATCTTTCCATAAAATAAGATTGGTGATCCAGTCTTCATTACCTCCTGCATTACACTGACAAAGCACAAAATAAAATAGGAATATAAACGTGTTATGTATATATCAGAGAGGCGAGGCGATGTGGCTGAGTGAATAGATTTTTTGCCTGTCACTACTGCCGCTGAAGATCCTGGGTTCAAACGCAGCTTCAAAACCTCCTTCTGTTCACCAAGTAGGGAATGGATACCCAATTCTCTCCAAAGCTGGAGATGGTGAAAATGATGATGAGAAGTAGCACACCACCTTAGTTACACCGTTGCCTGTACGAGTTCAGTAGTAAGTTCCCCACAAAGACTAAAAAATAGGCTTTTTTAAGCTACTGTCCGTCCGTGGCTGGATGTAGGCCTTCCTCATCCATGTCCACAAGCTGTGTAGTGCCATCGAGGGGAGAAGTGACAACCTCTACCTTTACTTATACCTATATGATGAGCGCTCCACCAACATGCATCATGCATGCTATACATATTGCAGAGCGCTAAATACATCAACCATCCTGAGTGACCTGACTACCAGCGCCACCTACTTTGTTGAGGTAGATGAGACTGAGCCCAGCAAGCTTCTCACTCGGCTAAATTATAGTATTATAAGTGTAGACTGGAGGACAGGAAGCTTCACTACGCTCGTTGGTTCGCCATCTGTGGGAGCCTACCTTGATGGCGTGGGGTTGGTGAGTGATCCGTCATTTGTTTTATCTTCATTATAATATTATTAGTGGTATTAGTGGTATTATTATGGTAGTAGGTATCTGGATCATCACAGCTCTCACTGTCGCCCTAATGCGTCTTTTGTTGTTTCACTCGTACACTTGGCCTCCTAAGCCTATGCCTTAAAATTGTTGGAGCGGTTGGAGCTAGGAAATTGTGAGGAGCTCAGGGTGACTCAGAATCTCCCGATCTTAAGTCAAGCCCTCTAGCCAATAAGCAATATCCCCACCTCCCCCTTCATTGCACTGGTAATGTTTTTTGGTGAATGTGTTGATGTAATGTAGACAAAGGCTTCAATCATTTAGGTTTTTGTTTGATTTAAAAGTTTACCACTGGATCAGGATCATCCTTGCGTGATGAGCTAATGAGGCTAAAGGTTGTACAACTCTCCCCACTTTGAACTATTTCACACTGGGAGTCCGACTTATCCGGTAAACGGAACCCGGAACTCGGTACCCTTTATCCACATTTTGCTAACCCCATTATTTTGAAGGGAACCTTGATATGATGATGAAGGGTCACTATTTGTCATTTGGTACCAAAATATTTTTTGCGTGACAAGCAAAAAAGATAGTGATAGAGTTGACAGCCCTGAGATTTAACTTCCTACTTTAACAGAATGTTAAAGGTTGGATGACGAGGCAAATTTTTTTTGGCTGATCAGAATCAGCATGTCTCGAAACCTACGTGAGTCAAGCTACAGTGCAATAGACACAGCAGAAGTGCCCTTAAATCTGTGCTCAAGATGGCGAAATTGGCACCCTCTGAAAACACGGTTTTAAAAGGGCGGAGCCTAATCGGCCATTTATATGACGTATAATATCGCAGGTTTGATGGCTAGTCAATGCCCATGCAGGCACTCAAAGTGGATCGTTTTCTACCTGGCTATACAGAGAGTGTCCCAATATTTGGGACACCTCATAACCATTGACAAATTTTCATGAGGTTGTACACAAGTGCTGAGAATGGATCTAGACCGAGTTAGTATCACTCACTTTGATTGCGAGGTAGACTAAGAGCTAGGAACACGCTAAACTCAGTGAATTCATAGGTATTTGTTTTCGTTTTTGGGCCCATTTTGTGCTCATAATTCGATCCCAGTAGTCAAAAGTGCCACAAAGTTGTAGAAGTTGGGCTTTGGCTACCAATCGCGCAGGCGCGCATATGTAATAACGTGGGCCCGCTGTGATGTCTTTTGCGACAAGTTACGTCACGCGGGAAAATTTCAACTGAATGAAAGTTCATTTGAGAATTCCAAGATTTAACCGTATTTTTTACTACATCCCCTGTTCAGTACGAACTTTTATTCGACTCAGGTAGGTTTTGAGACACACTGATTCTGATAAGCCAAAAAAATTTGCCTCGTCATCCAACCTTTAAAGAAGGTTTCTGCATTAACGTCTTTTTTGCTATTTTTGGTACTTGACACAAATTTCACTGAGGAAACTATTCAAAATTAATCTTGTTTTTATTCAGGTCATTGTCTCTTGTTCTAGGAAGCGAGGATGGGATTAGTTTATTCTATTGTACAGTACCAGGGAAAGGTGGTATTTGCTGATTATTCAAATAACTGTATTCGAACCTTCAAAAGGGCTGACTTACTTACGTCCTTGATGTCTGGGTCACCGGATGGCCCAGGAGGAGATGATCTTGGGTCGTTTGAGGTGGCACGGTTTCGTAAACCGAAATCTATGCATTATGATCCAAAAGGTCATTGTATTTATGTCACTGTGGAGTTTTATAAAAAGATAAAAAAGCTAGATCTGGAGACTGAAATGGTGACGGACATTCTGACCCTAAATTTGAAACCATACGGGGTTTATAGGAGCCCATTTGATGACACTTTCTTTGCATATCATGAGCACGAAATACTGATGTGGAATGATGGGGAATCACCAACCGTTCTGCTAGGTAAGTTATTGTGATTAAATTTGTTATTGCAATTTTTATCTTTATTTTTATCAGTATCATTATTATTATTATTATTAATATAGCATTTAATTTATTATTATAACAACAATAATAATTGTTATTATTATTATCATAATAATGATGATGACAATAATAAGTGTTATTATTATAATCATAATAATGATGATGACAATAATAAGTGTTATTATTATTATCATAACAATGATGATGACAATAATAAGTGTTATTATTATTATCATTGTTATTATTTTCAATCGTCATTATGAATTTCATTCTCTGGCGGCACTTGGTAATCCTACCTTCGAGGGGGTAAGAGAGGTATGCAGGAATGAGTCCACTAAGTCTTTGATTCAGACATTTACAGGACGCGTCATTAGGAAACCTTCTGTTGGTACCCACAGGTCTTAGAGATACACATACTCCATGGGTGGATGGGTTCTTTATTCTATATTGTGATCCAAATCCCACAAACATAGATTTTTGATTTTAGGTTCTGATAAAGCGGGATTTGTCGATGGATTTATAAATAACCTGGGAGCGGAATCTATCAATGATCCGCGTGCAATGGTGGCTCTGTCCCCCAAAGTTCTACTGGTAGCAGCCACTTACAACTATAGACTGAGACTTGTGGACCTGGAAAACAGAACCGTGTCATCAATATGTAGCGGGACGCCTCTCCAATCAATAGATGGTAAGACGAGTCACTCGTAAAGAGAATGCAATACCTGAGTACATGTATCAGGATAACAGAAGAGCTCACTGATTATGGATTTAAGCCAGCATTGGCCACCACGAGCTCCCATTGTCCGTATATGAGCTTCCGACATACATTTCAGCATCTACCACTTCAGAACCAGCCCTCAGTCTTAGGACGCGAATTTATTAGGATGTCAAATGTTGGTCTAAATTTTTTTCTCCAAATTAACAAAAAAGGAATAAGCGGGGAGGTCGGTTTGAGGCGGCAGTGGTATGGCTTTCCTCTTGTGGAGCGTAATTATGGGCATGAATCAACCTTTAGTTGATTTGTTGTTTTTGAGACAGAAAAGTTGTCAAGTGTGGTGCAGAAATTGGCCTACTAAGTCTATTTGACATGGCGCTTTCCACGATGATTTATTAGGGAACTTTCCTCTCACACTTGTGTGCCCTCTAATAGCCACATCCCCTGACAGCCATCATTAGCTATGGGATAACATCACCTACCTTACCTGCTAGGTGACTCAACCAGCTGTACTCTGAACAGACCCTACTCGCTGGCATTAGGAGAGGATGGCGTGTTTATTGGAGAGAGAGCGGGCAACGGGGGAGGAGTACGCAAACTGGGAATGACAGGAATTATTCAGCCGGCCATGATTCTTTTTCAAAGTACCAATTCACCTGCACCAGAGACAGCTACTGGTTCAGCACCAACCAGACTAGTGGAAGCTACATTTGGTGGGTACGCATCGGATGTAGTACGCATGGTATCGGAGACAACCCCAATGGTGGTAAGGGAGACAACTACAACGATGGCGATATCAGAGACAACCCAAGAGAAGACTCCTGTATCTCTCCGACTAGGTGAGCCAAGTTCTCCGATAGCACCCGCGACTGCCCACTTGGCAGTATGTTTCTTCATTTACCTGTATGACATCACTGTTTGGTGAATTTGTTGGATTAGATTCTCGTATTTTCACCAGTTACGGCTTAGCATGGGGCATCACAAGTATCAATGCTCCACTTCATAATGGGATTTGTCTTCTTTTGGAACTAGGATTAAAGTGAGCAGGTCATACTCACGTTACATCGGGACCCCATCATGCATAACCAAGATTTGAACCCAGGGTTTTACAATTGTGAGCCCAGCATTCTACCGCTGAGCTATCTCGCTGTCTTTCCACTACACTATCCAACTTAATTATTAGCTCGACCAGAATCAAATTTCCTGCATCATTTCATGGTGCTGTCTCAATCTCAATTTCATTCAAATACATCGATTGAAAACCAACAAACATGAAGTTGAAAAGTCTTAGCTGGTTACGCTTGGGGATCACTACACCCATAACATAAGTTGTCTTTCCCTACTCTACACCATGGTTACAAACAGCGTTGGACTTGCCTAGTCTTTTTATGAGACCGATTACAATATACATGTACCCACCCAGCTTATGTCATGATGATCCAATCTTATGACACTGCCACACTAGGTTATTTTTCAGCTAACTACACTGCAGAAGATTGCCTGCCCATGTTTTCAGGCCCACAGGCTCAGGCTACACAAGTTTTCTGAATAGGCGTTATATCTTCACTCTATTACCGTATATCTTCACTTCGGTTCGATTTCCTGCAATATAAATATGAAGCCGATTGTAATGGGGGTACATTTTTCAATACAGATGAGAGTGTGTTTGAAAGAGGAGCATGCTCTTTGACGGCGCAGAGGCGTTCATTAAGCGAGACACAATGCGCAGGAATGTGCCATACTAGCACCGACTGTGGAGGCTTCCATTTTATTGCTGACACAAAGACATGCTTCATGTATGAAGAAGGGATACACGGGCCATCGGAACAAAATTGCTGGATTTCAACTCCATGATTGAATTCAAAAGATTTCTGCTGTGTTTTATCATTTTACGGTCTTCTCCTATGTTAAATATTCATACAGATTGATTGCATGTATGTCATAACCTCAATGTTACGTGATCCACATAATTCCCCTTTTATCCTCCCTGCCTCTGTATTTATTTACT
>Ga0224501_10002713_pt1 | contig 13929 bp, 8 predicted proteins | sample SF_Oct11_sed_USG_4_FD_169105 | JGI IMG/M metagenome (GOLD analysis project Ga0224501, IMG submission 169105) | Sediment microbial communities from San Francisco Bay, California, United States - SF_Oct11_sed_USGS_8_1 | ecosystem: Environmental > Aquatic > Marine > Sediment | place: USA...
GGGGGGGGGGGTGGTTGGTTTTTGGGTTTCTCACTCAAAATTGCTAGCATGGCTTTGGTACACCACAGTTAAAATGATGGAGGTTCCACCATCTGTTCATTCATGTAGCTGGTGCTTCACACCAAATAGGCGGGTGCTCCGGATAAGTGGAGCTGGCCATGGGCATAGTCAGCTTTTACTATGTAAACCCTGCCCAGCCTGCAACTTCATTGCTATAGTATAGTTGAATATTTCAAGACTGACTCCGAGCATTCATTTAAAGTTACGCAATATGCAGGCATGCACTGGCCCTAGAGCCGATTGATGTCCATTGAATCGGTATGTTGCTGTAGATCCTTCTGGTTAGCATGAGCTCACCTCAGAAATAACAGAAATAATTCCACGTACATCTACGGATTTTTCCTAGCACAGTCTCTCGGGTTTTTTATAGGTGTGCGCCATATAAACTGGTACAGAAACTCTACCGTCTATGATTGCTGTGTTATTCCGTATCTGAAATAATATGCTACTCACAGCTAGGGAGTGATGACATTTCTCAATGCACTGTGTCCATATCTGCTCAAGAATTGGAGGCGAGAAAAGGTGACAGTCAAGGTCACTGTAATACCCTGATGATTATATAATATATGCGGAGTGTCCTCGTGGTAAGGACATTGTGATGTGATTGCTAGGTTTGCCTTTATTGCCACTCACCCAGTTGCCAAAATAACTGTTTGTTCTTCCAAGATTTCCTATTTAATTTTTTGTTATAACCAAATCTAATACGGGTCAGTATTGAATCATATGATAGATCACAGAATAAAGAGAGTTGATTGAGTATAGCAGACGTGGCACAAAGGAAGGGTTTCACAGGAGAACTTGGATAATCCTGTCTGAGGATGACGTTTTGATCTTCCTGACCACAATGACGCCGCTTCGACACGGATATGAAATCAACCACAACATAATTTTAAAGGTTTACTTAGTTCTGGGACCAGATTGTTTAGCAGCATTAGAAGCACCACCACCACCCCAACATAAAAATACAATAGTTGCTGCATTGATTGTTAACTTTGTTATTTTAATGCCGCCTTCAACCATCCTATCCAACCAGGGAGGCCTTTATCCATCATCCCATCATTTAATCCTCTGCGTGTGCCATCAATCATGTGGTTAAAAGTTAAACACTAAGCCTATTCGCCCGGTGCTAGACATCTCGTTACTAGGACTTTATTATTTTTTAATAATTTTCTGGTCAGACGACCAGTAAAAATTTGGTCACGCTGGGTAGCTGTTCGGATTTTTTTGTGGGTCTGGGAAATATAAGTTTAGCAGGCGCCTGACCAAGCGAGCGGAGACAGCCAACTACTTTTCAGCCAATCAGAACCGACATCCGGTTAGTACCGCATTAGTTAGCTCGAAGATGAACACCACCGGTACTAAAACTTTCACCAGTGAGTGGGTACTTTTTGGTCGGCTGATTATTACAATGTGAGACGTCTTGATTGTGTGCTGTTCGCCTGCTTTTATTATACTCAGACGCCTCATTAGTGGGAATATCAAACGTCTAGCACCGGGCGAATAGGCTTACTGTGTCTGCTTTGTCAGGAGACCATCAGTGTTACTCAGTGGCAGTCTCAAGTCCGGATAGAGATCCTTAAAACACCCAAAACCCGAACACAGGGTGGGGCGAACAAAACATCAGTAATTCCACAAAGGGAAAAGCCTGGATGTTGCAAATAAAATCTGATAGTGACAAAGACAATCATATCATCACAGTGCTCCCAAAGTATCTCTCTATGCGCTCTCCATTTGTGCCATTTTCAGAGATGATTAAAAAGTTAAACTTGACCAACGCTATTTTTTTAAGAATTTTGATTCAGATATCGCAACCAGCTTGAAAAAATGAATTTTGAATTCAATTTACAGTTGCAAAAAAATATGTATTAGTTCAAAAGGATTTATTCGTGAAAGAAGTCTTTTAAATCGAGGAGTTGATGGTTAGTAATTCAGTTTCAATCTCAAAGGCACCATGAATTCGTACTAAAAATTTGATCTCAAGAGAAAGGGAGATTTTCTAAAGTGACTGAGACACTCAAAAAGCAGACAAACAAATACAGATTCACATTGATAGACAGATAATACTATTGTATTGTACTGTATTATATGTCTATATTATGTCATCAATCCACAAATGCAGACTCAATGAACCAAATCATCAGGCAACAGCATTGTGGAGTACGTAGAGCAGCGTGATGGTTTTACATGCACTTATAGCCCAAGGCTTTATAATGTGCTCACCTAACTCAACTAACGCGGTTATGTGTACCACTTCTCCACCTAGTGACAAGCAACTCACTCTATGTCACAACAATCACTGCAACTAGCCAATTGGGAAAATGCTAGAAAATGCTGATCACCTCATACTCGCTCGTTTTCAGATAGCTGAGTGGATAACGTACTGGACCTTGGCTGGGGTTCCTGTTTCGATCTGCAGTTTGGTTTAAAAAGTCTTTTGCAACAGTGCGGTCAGTTTCCGATCCTGACGTTACATAAAGATGGGCCTCCCATAGAGTTATCTTCTCTACGTTTTCTTGTGACAAACCGTGGGAAACTCTGAGTCAAATAGACCCAGTTGACCAATTTCTGAGTCACTTTTGACAGCTGTTCTGTCAAGGAGAAATGAATAAGAAGCTCTCAAATGGTCCAAAACATGCTCGGTGGGCCAGCGTAGATACATGTAGCTATTGAATATTTCAAACTCTTCATGTATGTCCATGTCAAGTGGCGTTCATGTATGAGGCTTGTGATGACTCATTAAGGTTTCAAACGGTGTAAAACAACTTCCAACTCCCATTACTAAAGCATTACGGTAACCGAAATCCCGTAACCGTAGTTGATGCGAAGCCGCTCTCTCCTGCGCAAGGTACCTGTTTCATGTAAGTTTGTTGCAAGACTATAAACTGCCTATTGTGCAATCACAGAGATCATTTAAATATAAAGGCAGCCCTTTAGCCAATGGCTGTGTTGAGAAGTGGCTTTTATGGGACGAACTTGTACTCGCGACGGTGTAACTGAGTATGAAATGCCACCCCTTTTCCTCATCGCCTTTCTCCTCCCCAGCTGTGAAAGGAGTCAAGTAAGAGGGTACCCACTCTTTATTGGGCCAACTCCGGCCTTCTGCGTTATGCAGTGGTAAGTGTGATGCTACCTACTCAGCTAGAGAGGTACTTACCGGCTATAATCTTTTTCTTCATGTCATCAGTTGTCTGCTCTTCGCTTAGAATTATCTCCTCCGCTTTACAGATCCACTCAAGGTAACCGTGGAGTTGCCTTTCCACGTCTTGTTGCTGTTTGAGTTTTAGGAAAGCGCGTCGTTTTTCTATACGTTCCCTCTCTTTAGCAAACTCTCTGCAAAAGTTAACATTTCATATAAAGTGACATACAATAAAAAATTTATAAGTTAACAGAAAATAAATGTAACATAAAACATTTAAAGTTAATATAAATATTAATATTAATTTCGAATAGGTGTGTGTATTCACGTGATTTCAGTCAGATGCAGATAAAAAATCTCAGATACGATCGCATGAAAAGATAGGCGCAGTTTTGGGTGTTGTCCTCTCTGAACATCCTGCATGTCTAAGGATAGAAAATTGAACGACCATAAAATAAGTAGGCAATTTACAGGTAGCCTTGACGTTTTGATAACTTTGACACTAAATAAACCAGCACACCTACTTTCAAGCACGGAATTCTGTTCGCGTGATTGAATTCACTTTCAGACTCAGCTGAGGTACATGGTTTGTAAAAAACGCGCTTTTCAGATGCACTTTTGAGCAGTGGAACCGAGAATGCGTCTGAAACCCGTGTCAGACCCCAAAACCTGAGCACGAGAATGAGTATTGCCCTTCACTAATCCAACGCACCGTACTGCCTGAGCATACGCAGAAGAGTGTTCTGTTCAATCGGACAAGTCGCCCAGATGTGTTAGGACAAGGCGACTCAGGGTTTATCGAGCGATAGTGAGAAAAATACATTGGCTCGCTGTCACGGTTGTTCGGACAGACTAACGCGTTGGGCGTTCGCTTTTTATGTAGTTGCCCACGTTAATTTTCATGTTCATGTTCATGTTTCATGTTCACAAGATTTCAGTTCATTTGGCTAACGCATGGGCCACCGGGACTGCGGGAGCATAACATGATAATCTGATCAAGCTTCCTGTGAAGGATTTACCCATAGCCATGCACCTACCATAATAGTAATTTACCCAAACAGCCACTTACCCAGACAGTCACTTACCCAGAGAGTAACTTACCCAAGCAGTCACCTACCTAGACACCACTCACCAGACAGTCAGTTACCCAGACAGTAACTTACCCAGACTGGAACTTACCCAAGCAGTCACTTACCAAAACAGTTGCTTACTTACCTGAAAGTTACCTACATTCGTAATCACTTACCCGGACAGGACACCGAGTACGAGATTCAGCATGAAAAAGGACCCCAAAACTATCATGGACATGAAGTAGATGAAGTTAAAGCCCGCACCAAGAGCGTCGTTAGTCTACAAAATTAAAAAAAGATGCGGGCAATTAGAACTGCACTATAAATACAAAATAATTTGAATAATATACATAAAAGCTCTCATAATGTAATGTTCACTACTACAGAGATTGTTAGCCAGACTCAGCAGTCTCCATAAATGATGTCGAGAGAAAATTATAGGTGCAGCTATTCAGATAAATGCTTGCTGTTTGTATATAGGCTAAGAAGCTAGGCGTTTACAGAACCGGCTTTTTTATTGTGCCAAAAATGTCACAATAAGTTAAGTCTCTCACATGAATGGAGAGTTTCTGCAAACATCTCTCAACCGTTTGCGAGATTCATCAAATTTCACTAATAGTTCTAACTCTCATTACTCATCTGATATCTTATTCTAATCAAAGTAAATCTGAGTAAAACATACTCAGAAGTCTTACTTAAAGCCTCTATTGGGCTTTATTCAGCTTAAAAGCGGTGCCTGGTGTGAAACAAAACAATTAAAACAAGAATAAGTCGGTAAACCGCGTTTCTTAACAAGTGCCTGGAGTACTGCAGCTGTAGTAGAATTCCTTGGAAAGGCTCTGCGCTACAGTGACTGTGCAAAGAAAGAGATGGTGATTTTGTTTCAATCTCTATGGCTGCCGGCCTATCACCATTTTTGAAATATTTTGATAAACTGGTGGCTTGCAGACTAGCATCTCAACCACTATAGCGGTAGCGGTTTCTGTTCCGTTAAAACCATTGAACTATCTCACTACCCCCATTAACTCGCCATACAAGGGCTGCTTTCACTCATCTGAAAACTGTAATTTTAGTCAACCTATTAATCGCCTTATCAATGCTGACTCCACAGTATAACAGTAGGAATTATTGCGCAGTCTATTATCAGTTGTGTCCCAATCACTTCACATAATTATACAGATAATTATATGAAATCTGTTTTATTTATAAAGAGATTTCCTCGTATCCAGACGGGCACTAACCTTTCCATATCACACGCGTGTTACTGGTTCTAGGCTAGCACGGCTTAAATGCACAGTAAAATCAACCAATCAAATTGTCTGTATGAACTAGTATCTGGTGTTGGTATGTCAGATACAGTGTTAAAGGATAGCCAGGAGCCTGAGTAAATTTTCAAGAAAATAAAACAATTCCTGAGATGTCGGCTCATTCGTTTGAAAGAACCATGAGACTCACCTATAAGACTTACATGTATGTAGCCTGCATACATATTTTTTACGAATGGTGCTATACGTACCCAGTACATAATATCAGTCCATCCTTCCATTGTGATACACTGAAAGACAGTTAACATGGCGAAGATGATATTATCGAAAGTGGTGATTCCCTGATTAGGTCCGATCCATCCTTCCTTACACTCAGAGTAATTAGGTTTACACTGATAGCCTTTACTGGGATTAGTCGAGCAGGGTGATACCCCTTCACTGAAGTCATGCTCTACAAATTAATTCTAATTAGTCATGAACATAATTAATAAATATTAAAATGTGAGTAAAATATAAATAAAATTAGAAGACATACCTATCAAATATTTAAACTAAACATATGTTAACTGTTACTTTTCATTCTAGAAAGTAATAGTTAACAATCTAGGGTATCACTTTTGTCAGGTATATGTGAACCCGGATATTGAAACTATTCACAGGAAATAGGGTTCATGGCTGTGACCACGATACTGTGTGAAATCTCTTTCAAATAGCACTTATAGCTAGATATTTGTTAGTTCACCTGCATGTAAGTTATGGTTTAGCAAGGACCATAACTGAGAGAGTATCAATGCACCACATTATAGGGGGGTCATCTTTGTTTTGAGCTAGGATCGGTGTGAGAAGCTCCCAGGCCACTTACAATGGGGTCACCAAGGTAGGATAGAGGGAGAGCTCAGTGATACAGTGCTGGGTTGCAACCGTTCGAACCTTGGTACGAATCATAGTCATGAAGGGCTCCCATTGAGAGATGTGCTACCTGGGGACTCACAATAATCCTCAAAACACTAACTTCGCTATGAGGTGGAGCATCGATACTGACCATTTGTGATGTTCGGTGCTAGGCCACAACTGGAATCATCAATTTTGCACTCGACTGCAGGCTCAGCATTCTAACCACTGAGATATCCTGCTATTGAAAAGTAGAATGGGAGATTTCCCCTCTAACCCTAGAGGGAGGTACTCGAGGTAGTGGTTCTAAAGCTTGAGATGTGGGCCACCGTTATAAGTTAGTTCGTGCACGATGCCGCGCATCAATTGACGTTAGAGCTTCATAGTTATGTTCTGCTGACTTTTATTCAGCCATTGTCTGCATGTCAATGGTTGGGTTTTAGCCTTCCTCCTCGACTTCCACAAATTTTTCACCGATGCAATTGAGGGGAGATGGAGCCATTTTCTGCCAAGCTTGCTCAGAACGGGTTGACAGAGTTTGATCAGTCAGGGAGAAATCCCGTGAAATACTCAGCTAACACCACTAATTGAACCCTGGCCATGGTGAGGACAGACAGTGAAATAAATTCATTCTCCCATAACTGCTGAATAAGGTGAGTAAAAGTGTTCTCAAACTTGTGGAGATGGGGCATTATTAGCTCATTGAGGAGACGCAGCAGAGGGGGATACTAATGACCCAACCCACCGGGAGTCACCAAACTACTAGTCACTGACTACTGGTCACTGACTACTAGTCACTGACTACTAGTCACTGACTACTAGTCACTGACTACTAGTCACTGACTACTAGTCACTGACTACTAGTCACTGACTACTAGTCACGGACTACTAGTCACTGACTACTAGTCACTGACTACTACTCACTGACTACTACTCACTGACTACTAGTCACTGACTACTACTCACTGACTACTAGTCACTGACTACTAGTCACTGACTACTAGTCATGGACTACTAGTCACTGACTACTACTCACTGACTACTAGTCACTGACTGCTACTCACTGACTACTAGTCACTGACAACTAGTCACTGACTACTAGTCACTGACTACTGGTGTTGCTCCTGATTCCATCCCTTCTTGTTGATTTATATCAATTTCATTGACTATTGAGGCATAAACCACGATCATTACCCTCCTGCCCTTCGTCCCTATGCCTCCATCCCAGAATTGAAGCCCTAGAGGCTATGTATTTACCTGTAGAGTTGATAAGCTTGCAAGCATTATGAAACTGTGGTCCGTTATAAATCTCCAGCCCGATGATGGCGAATATAACAATGGCGAACAGAACGAGTAAAGCTATGTTAGCAAGTGGCGCCATAGCCTTCACAATGGAGCTCAGGACCACCTAAATTGGAAACAGCTAGTTATAGTGAATTCGGGTTTTCTCATTTTTCACTGTGTTTAGTTAGCTATCCTTTGATATTGACACTTAATCAGCGGGTGCTCTGATAGACTGGTACAGTAGAGTGGACCTGACTCTGGACATAGTCCCGTTTCTACTAAATTACTGTGTGTTTATTGTAGCAACCCTATTCCACTCATTGATCCATGTCGAGATTCGTAAACGTCTTTGCTGCACTGGTCAAAATAATGAAGGGCTTAAAAAACGAAATGTACCTTTACTTGGTTTCAGCTTTTAAAGCTTATTATGATCAAGTAGGCCAAAAATTCAGCTAAAATGAAAGCTCAGATAGACTGCTATCCAGCGCGCATACTTAGAGCTCCATTGATGCAGTTTTCAGGATTTCGATGACGCAACAGAATTCAATAAAAAATATATACAGAGCTGTTTACCATTGCATTGATTTCTCGGGTTAATTCTGTGCTGTTGCACTGACATCATAACATGTCACTGGCTGTTGTTTGGCACAAACCCTGGCAGCAAATTTCTAGATTAAATGAAGTCACGCAAGTCTGAATAAATGAAATGTGCAAAAAACAGTCACATTCCGCAGACCTACTGAAGCCTATTTTCCTATTGCAGGAGCTGAGTAGTATGTGAGGAGCTTACACTCACAGTAGAGATTGGTTTCACCACAGCTATTACCCAGGGTCTTGGAACTCTACCCAGTGCCTCATTGATCACTGGATTGAGATGCTGAGTTTCCTGTTTTTTGCTGTTTTTTTCTTGTATGCCGGGTTAGACAACTTTTTCTCCACCACCTTTGGTTTAGCATGAAGCACCGCCAGGGGTCACTACCTATGCTTCACCTATTGTGCTTGTTGTTAGCTAGTATTAATGTGAAGAGCTCACACTCACAGCTAACACCCGCGAGAAGCCCACTATGTTGGGGATTGAAGCCCAGACTCTCATGGTCGCTAGCCCAGCATTTTATCAGTGAGCTAGCCCCGTAGACCTATAATCTACTCTAGAATGAGTAGAGTAAGGCTATGGCTCTAATCCTATTTAATCCTGATACAATTTTTCACCATATTTGCGAAAATATATGCATATAAGTATCATCATTAGCACACATTACTATAGTTTTGACATCCCTGGACATCGGGCAGTATGATGATTTTGATGATGTGTTAATGTAAATTCGCTCAAATTATCACCCGCTATCAAAAGAGTTGTAGGCTGACTGCCACCCACCTGTAGACTAGGAATCCCAGACACCAGCTTTAGAGGTCTCAGCACACGAACAGCTCGTAATGTTCTCAAGTCAAATGCCGGCCCAGAACTAGTTGTATTACTCTGATCTGGCGTAGCAAACATGGTCACAAACCTACAAACAAAGTGAAATATAATAGCCATTAAAAGTGGAGTCAAAACGTCGGCCAATGAGCGTGGTGTAACACTCTAGACGTGGAATAAAACTGAAATTCACTTTAGTACATTGCAAGAAAGTTCCAGGAACTATGCAAATATGTAGGTGTAAAACATTATATTCGTCGCAAACTAGTTATAAGTTGAGGGATGCGCCTGAGGCCTGAGGGCCGATCTCGTTTCCCTACCTTTGCTACCTATTAGTGAGTTCACTAACTAGAGTTTGAAGATTTACGTGACCGTATTAGCTATGTTCATCTAGAAATTATTTGACAGGAGAAGGAGGCTTATACATGCAGGCTATCTTCAGCCCTACGCCCTCACCGCCCTGTTTGGGTCCATTTTGTAAGCAAGAATTTGCCTTCATGATGTCATCCACATAAAAAAAGTTACCCTAACCTCACTGCCCCCACCAGACCAACACTGCCCCCACCAGACCAACACTCCATCGCCCACTGCCCCACCATCCCACCGCTCCACCGCCCCACCGCCCCACCGTCTTACCACTACTAGTAAGGTGCCAATGATGAAATAAGAACAGCTGCAGTGCTAAATGACTGAGATGAAAACTCTGGGCGTTGCTTGGTCTAGATTGTTCTATAGCCACTGAATTCATAAACTATTAGCAGTGTCCACTAATTTTATCTCAATTATCGAATGCAATCAGTTTTATCAGTCTGACCTGAGAACAACAGTCACCCAGAAGGACAGAGAACCAGAAGGACACACGGCCAGAAGGACGCAGAGGCAGAAGGACACAGAGCCAGAAGGACACAGAGCCAGAAGGACACAGAGCCAGAAGGACAGAAATGGATGAGCTGCCTGTTCCTGCTATGACTGATTTAGGAAGGGTGGCCAGTCCCACTACGACAAAAATCACTAATGAACTTAATCTAACAACCAGCACAGTGCCTGGATGCATAAACCCGATGGATCAGTGTGCTAGTTCTTGGACAGTTTATATGTCTTCGGTGAGTGGAACGCTGATACTGGCTATCAACCTGGTTCACTTTGCTGCCATTATAAACTGCTCGTCTCTGCGATCGAGTGCTAGTCGAAAAGGATTTCTCAGCTTGACTCTTCTTGATCTTACTACTGGTAAGTGAATAATTTTTGTCTCAGTCGACTGTTTTGCGAAGGGTCAAGGCTGTCTCTTGGGCCTTGTTCATGTGAATAGTGGATAGTGGATAGTGGATATTAAAGAGGTAATGGGTACCAGCAGTGGTGTAACTGAGGTAGGGCACCACTCCTCTTTCTAACTGCCTAAACCTTTCCTAACCTGCGGAGAGCTGGGTACCTATTAGGTGTACAGAGAAAGGTTTTGAACAATCCAGGGCAAAAGCTGTGTATGAACCCGTGACCTCCAGTTCCAATCATAAACGCTCAACTCATTCAGCCACAGTGCCCCCTTATTACAGCATTATGGGGGTGAGTTTCTTTCTCAATGTTACAGGTGTTCTGTTGTTAACTAAGGAAACCTGTGGCTTCACGGAGATAAAGGCTAAAGGTCGTGATCATCTGTGGTGTACACTTTCATTTAGTCTCAGTGTCTGTTTACCAGTCCTAACCTTGTGGGTTATCACTGTCTCTACTGTGGAGAGATATCTTCTCATTCTTATTGATAAGGTAAATGGAATGAACTCAAATGCACAGCAGCGTCGCTACTACAAGTCTGCAACCCATTCTTTATTGTCTTCATTATTTTATGCGGACACATTGTGATCCTGTTTAGGACGCAGACCTGTCTGGCTTGTTTTGTAAACTGTATGGAAAAAGCTCATAGCCCCAGTGGCAGCTTACCGTGGGTGGGGCTTAAACTCAGTGTTTTATTATCTTACGTCAATTGCTGAGTACCCTATCCCAGTATTCTTTGGGCGAGATGCACACTCCAAACTTCACTATCTGTTCAGGCAACAATGACAAGTGGCTACGCCAACACTTATCAGGAAACGCTAAGTGTCATGGCCACTTTATACGGCCGAACCAAGAGGTGCACCTCTCGGTTCGCCATGCTGAACATCAAAAGCAATGTAAGCCAGCCGACGAAGCTAAAGTGGGAAGTTACCTTTACCAAGGAGGACAACTCCACATAAAAATACAAAGGGTTCAGATTATATTACGGAGTTGTCCTTCCTTTTTTTGCAAATTGTTAACCAATTCCATTAAAACATTGACTCGGCTCGAGCTTTACATCAAAGGCAATGGCCTGGCATGGGCCAGAGCAGATGGCACGGCATATACGGCGAACCGAGAGGCTGGATACAGTGGCTAACGAATTAGAAATAGAATTAGAATTAGAATTAGAATTAGAAACGATGCGACTTTGGAAATGTTGTTACAAAATGAAAACATTGCAGCGAGAAGCAGTGGGTTGTTGGGTAGCACATTAGGCTTTAGACCAGGTTACTTCGGTTCGGTTCCAAGTTTGCGTATCACTTCTAGCTTTCTCACTAGTCAGATTCGAATCACAATGCTAATTGAGGAAGGCCCACCCATGCATATAAACTCTGTTGATCAATTTATGGACCATTCTGAAGCAAACTATTGGCTCAGTGATACCATTCACGTAGATCGTAAAACACGATTAAACCTTGTAGGTGCATCATCAATTGATACGAGGAGTGTTTCGATCAGCTCATCATGTAACATGGCTGCTAGGGATCGGTGCATTTGGAGGTTATATCTCATGGAGAAACTACAAGGGAGTATTAGACGAAAGCAACCAGCCCTACTGTGTTATAGGTAAGATTCTTCTTTGGGTCCCCAGCTCTCATGAGTGGTGCAGAAAATAACCTATTGAGTTTTTGACTCGGTGTCTCCCAGGATGCGTCATTAGGAGCCTTTCTGCTTGCACCCGCATGCCCCATAGGGAAGGTAACTCTATGGGAGAGCCACCATTATTTAACGTCGGGATTCGAAACCGACAAGGGTGTTACCAAAATTTTTGTTCGAACTGAGAATTGAACCAAGGACTCCAGGTTCAAAGTCCAATACGCTATGGTCACAAAGCTATCGCTTGACCCCTTAGGTAAGATCGTTCAACTTCATTTTCCTCTTTGCATCAATGTAGCATCCCTTACACGTGGGGGCTAAGTTTCGGTGCCATGAATGGCATTGGTGACAGGCTCAAGCCATAGCCGGAAAATGAGTTAAACAACTTAGTCCCACAACAAATACAAAACAATTTTCTCCAAGCTCAAAGAGGACCGGATCCTTCACAAGGAACCCTAACACGCGCAAGAATTGGTTTAAATTAATGGGGAATCGCTCAAGCATCAGGCCCACTAGCTTACTATGTGGACTGTGCAGCTAACTCAATGCAGGATAGTATATAATACAGGCATTCTCATAAGCGGGTTTCACTCGACTGAACTTCCAGCCCGGGTGTACAGTCTGGGCTGACCTGGATGAACAGGTTGAACTGCTGGCAGAGCCTAAATTTGTTAGAGGTTGTCTCCACATTTGGTTGATTATGTATAGGCAGATGACTCTGATTATTATGATAATAGTGTCATAACGTTGTAATCACATATAGAACACACCCGTGCTTGACCATGTAGCACGACTAGGGCCCCGTGGTAAACTTATGAGCACGGTCGTGCCAAGCCGCATTTGATGCTAGCGCAGCCACGCATAAATGTGTCACAAGCTCTGGTTGAAAGTTCGTTCAGTCAAAGTATGCAATAATCAACCCATGTCCTAGTTCAGACCCACATTGTTACCCATGTATGCTCTTCCAAACCCTTGTAGGAAATCTGATCTTGTGCTCATCTGAATTGAGACTGAATGGATTCACCTTGACATTGGCCATCCTGGTTGCTATCCCTATTGCCATTATGACCATCGGTCACCCAGTTATCCTCATCAAAAACCTGGTATCGGAACCAAGGATTTCCAATCGACAGGTCAAGATCTTGAATCTGCTTGGTAAGCCATTATGATCATTCAGTGGTGTTCCTTAGATTTGTCAATTGGACATTACAGTTATGTCCTTTCAGATTGGGTTCTGGTAATGAGGCGGCATATTTCTATCTGGCAAGTTGCGACTTAGTGATGCAATTTACGTCCGATATAATGGGATTCATTAAGTATATTGCACTTTTGTTTGATAGGAAGAGGTCTCTCTAGCAGCTAGTTCCACCTCTGTTTAGGGTTATGAATGATAATTGTCACATTCTGTCCGGAAGACTGAATGTGGTGATGAGACAGCACCATTATAATTATTATTTTGCATATTGGACTTCAAAAATTCGGGATTGGTCATGGGACATAACATTTCTGCCCAATAGATGGTGTTTGGCTATGGGGCATAATATTTCTGTCCGATAGATGAGTGCTTGGTCATGGGACATAATATTTCTATCCGGTGAATGAGTGTTTGGCAATGGTACATAACATTTGTGTCCGATAGATCGGTGTTCAGCCATAGCACATAACATTGCTGTCCTATAGGGGATTTAATAATAAGATATTTCTCTCCAAAATGTGGATTTGGACATTTCAAATTTCTGCCTGATATATTGTGGGGTTTGCATACTTTGAAGCTCTTTTTTTTAGGACTGCTTGTAGTTTACTTTGCGATTTCACTACTAGGCTTTCTTCTGTTACTAATGGAGCCTAGCCTAGTAGGTTCATGGAAGATTCATATAAGCTATCTCTGTCTGTGCGCCCGCT
>Ga0224501_10002714_pt1 | contig 13925 bp, 12 predicted proteins | sample SF_Oct11_sed_USG_4_FD_169105 | JGI IMG/M metagenome (GOLD analysis project Ga0224501, IMG submission 169105) | Sediment microbial communities from San Francisco Bay, California, United States - SF_Oct11_sed_USGS_8_1 | ecosystem: Environmental > Aquatic > Marine > Sediment | place: USA...
GGTATGTGCCGCCGCCGACGTCATCATTGGCGGTGAGGTACCATGCGGCCTCCGGGCATTCGAAAACCTGGTCGTACAATTCGGCGTAGTTATCCGCCATGGTGGTGAGCAGGGCCGATTGGGTCCTGGTGGGAATGCGGTTGTATTCGTCGATGATCTTCACCCTCATCCCCAGCCATTTGCGCCAGGCGATGACCACCTCGTCCATGCTCCTGGCGGAGACCATGGTGGATGGGAGCGGGTTGCCCAGAAGGTCGGTGATGGTCATCTGGGGCTGGCCGTGCTGGATTCCCCGCTTGATCTCCTTGAGAGGATATCCCGCCAGCACCCCCATGATCATAGCTATGGCGGTTTTCCCCCGGCCCGGCCCCCCCACCAGCAGGCATCGCCGTCGGACCGCCAGGTTCAAAAGGGGGAGCAGCACATAGCTGGAGTAGCTCTGGTCCGAGGGGAGGGTGACGACGGCTTTGGTGTCGCCGAAAGTGAAAGTCTGGGGCGCCCCGTCGTTGTATTCGATATCATAAAAGGGGCTTATGATACCGTGGTTGATGATCCAGAAATAGGCCTGGCGCAGTTTTTCGTCCAGCCTGGCGGCGGAGGCCTGGTGTTGGCGTCCCGTATCCACCGGCCCCTGATAAAGATCGGCCACATCGAATTTTCGCGATGCGGGCGCCGCGTCCGGTTTTGTGGGTGATTCGGAAACCTTCCGAAACCTGTCAAGAATCGACATCCCTTCCCCCCTGAATTGGAATGTTTAGCTGAGCCTGTCGTCCACCAAAAGGATTTCCGTTATCCGCGAAGCCAGCTTGGAAGCGGTATACAGCGCCCATCTTTTCTGCAGGGCGGTGGACTCATCGAAGCTTAAAGTATGTGACGCGTAGCGCAGCTGGCCGATATACAGCTGCAGCGGTTTGGTGTTTTCCTTCACCAGGCCCGGATAGAAAGAGCGGATGAAACGCGCGGTGTGGTATGCCCGGCGGAACTGGGGGCTTTTGACCCCCACGGGAACCCAGTGGGGGAGAGGCTTGGACAGGTCCTTATGCTCCAGCAGGGCGTTGGAGATGAGCTGGGCCTCGGCGAATTCATCAGAGTTGTTCACCGGGGTGAAAATATACAGAAGGTCGTTTTCCAGCTTGATCAGGTCCTTGAGCACATGCCCCCGGTGGGTGTGGAAGAAATCTATGATCCATACGTTCTTTTTGGAGTCGATGACGATATTGGCGCCGTTAAGGTCGCCGTGGACGTATGAAAAATAGACTTCGTCATACACGCTGCCCCGGACCCTGGGGACGATCTCCTCATAAAACTTCACCAGGTTGGCGGTCAGCAATTCCACCTCCTGTTTTTTCTCCGGCAAAAGATCGGAGGGGGTAATCTGCTCCAGGGTCTTGCGGAGGGCGAAGGCGCGTCCCCGGCTGAACATGTAATATTCGAGCAGAGAGCATTTTTCCAGGGTGGCGGCGGCGTATAACCGGCCCAGCTGGTTTTTGAACACATCGGTCAGCGCCCCTTCGATCTCCTCCATCTCCACGTTCTCGTCGGCGTACATTTTCTGGAAACTGGTCGCCTCCAGCCCCATGGAGGCGTAGCGATATTTGATGGCGCCGCGTTTATCGTGGTCGGCGAATTCCGTGATGGCCGGGGCGTGGTTGCCCAGCACACTCTCGATCCGCTCGAAGGCGCTGCGTTCCATCCCGATCTGGTCCCTGGGGCCGATCTTCACCACGTGGGGCGCCTGCTGGTGGCCCATGGCGTCCTGGCTGCTGGTGGCCAGAACCAGGTTTCCGGAGAAGCCGCCGTCCAGGGAGCGGACGGCCACTTGTCTGCAATCGCGGAACAGGTATCGCAACAGTGTGGTGTCCTCCTGGGTCAGGGCGCCGTTTCCGTCTGTCTGGATGGTTGGGTGCTCCCCGGACACGCCAGGCAGCGGGGCTTCCTCCCCCTCGCCACCGAGAAACTGGATGAACTGGTTTATGGAGTGATGAATCGTCACCCCCAGCAGCCGCTCCAGCTGATCCAGAGCCATATAGTGGCGCATGGTGGAGGAGCTGGCGCAGAGCGCGGAACAGACCGCCAGCCTGAACTCCGGATAGCGGGTGGCCAATTCATAGGCCAGGAAGGTGACTTTGGCCTCGGTCCACACCCCCATGATACCCACGTTGATTTTCTTTCCGGCGAAAGGCGCCAGGGTCTTGCTCAGGCTGGCGCCGTGAAAGTCATTGAGAGTCAGGGAGTTCATGATAATGGCGCGCCCTTCCACGGGCTCGTTGAAAACGAAGTTGGCGCCGGGGGAACCGGCCATGCAGTGGGATCCGAAAAGGGCTATGTGGCTTTTTTGCGAGTCTTCATTTGTTTCGTGCCAGTCCCGGATATGAATGATGGCCATTTTATCCGCAGGCTGCTGGTAGGCCCAGGACATCATGCGAGCCACGGGACCCTGCTCCGGATTTTCCCCCATGAGCCGGTTCGCCTCGGTATACCCCACATGCAGCTTGTTGGGCAGGGGATCCCCTTCGCTAAAAGGCTTAACGAAATCCTCCTGCAGGCACTGAGTTATTAAAATAGACTGGCTCATAATGTTGCGGATAGCGCCCCTGTTAATTGTATCCGTTTTTCACGATAAACCATTGTAACCGGAAAAGCTCCCACTTTAAAATCATCTATTTTTACCAGGAAATACAGCTGGTACTTCAACTGGGATTTTTATCCATCAGGCTCATGTCCACAAGGTCGATTTTGATCTTCATCGCGTCATCCATATATGGACGGACCCAGTCTGCGGCAAAGGCGCCTCTGTCATAGGTGAAGCTTGGAATTATTTCACTTTCATCAGAATAAAGTTCGCACACGGAATTGTCGGTGAAGATCAGGAAGCACTGGCTGGCAGGATGGGGGCCGCCTTCTTTGACGATGACCCCTGCGATGGTTTTTCCCACGACTTTTAGAATGTCTTTTCTGCTGGCCACGACGGAATCTCCAATTGACACAGGCGTGGCAATGCCCACCCATGTGATCGGCCGCTATCCCGGAAAAACGGCGAGTCAAAAATGGTGCCCTGGTCCGGATTTGAACCGGAACGGGTCGCCCCACCACCCCCTCAAGATGGCGTGTCTACCAATTCCACCACCAGGGCACTACGAAGATGGCGAAGCGACATTATAAGGAATCGTCAGCCCAACCCCAAGAAAAAAGATAATCCCAGATCCCGGATTAATTATGGCCCCCGAGAAGGGGGAGAAAAAGAATAAAGCCCGCCGCCGCCTGCGCCAGGATTATTGACTTTGCACGGCCCCTTGTCCAGAATGTTAAAAAACCCTCTGTGAATACAGGAATATAATATGCCCATGCCCCACGCCGCGGGAGGTCTGGGAATCAGGAGTAAACATCATGAGCCACTATCGGCCCGACATTGACGGGTTGCGCGCCGTTGCCGTGGCGCCGGTGGTGCTGTTCCACGCGGGATTTTCCCAGGTATCCGGTGGATTTGTCGGGGTGGACGTGTTTTTCGTCATCTCCGGCTATCTGATCACCGGGATCATCCAGCGGGATCTGGAAAAAGGGGAGTTTTCGCTGGCTGGTTTTTATGAGCGGCGGGCGAGGCGGATTCTGCCCGCTTTATATTTCGTCCTCTTCTCCTGTCTGGCGGCGGGCTGGTTCATATACCTGCCCCTGGATTTCCAGTTTCTGGCCAAGTCCTCCATCTCCACCGCATTCTTCTCCTCCAACTTCTTTTTCTGGCAGGAAGGGGGGAACTATTTTGCCCGGGACTCCGATTTCTTCACCCTGCTGCACACATGGTCCCTGGCCGTGGAGGAGCAATTCTATATCGTCTATCCCCCTGTCCTGATGTTTCTCTTTTATGCGCGGATTCCGGCGGCATGGATTATCGCGGGGCTGACCCTGTTGTCCGTTTCCCTGGCCTACTCGCTGGCCGGGGCGGCGCCCAACGCGGCGTTTTATCTGGCCCCGGCCAGGGCATGGGAGCTGGGCCTGGGGGCATTGCTGGCCCATGGGGCGGTTCCCGGGATCCAGCGGCGCTGGCTGCGGGAGGTGGCGGCGGCGGGAGGGCTGGTGGCGATAATAGCCTCGGTCATGTTGATCGAGAGAAGCAACGCTGGCATGGCGTTGCTGGTTCCCTGCCTTGGGGCGGCGGCCATCATCCATGCGGGGGCCTCCGGCCCCAGCTTCGCCGCCAACCTGCTGTCATGGCGCCCGGTGGTTTTCGTCGGGCTTGTCTCCTACTCTCTCTATCTTTGGCACTGGCCCATTTTCGTCTTCCTGCGGGAGTATTCGGCCCAGACCACCCTGTCAGAGGATGTGCGATACCAGGCCATGGCGGCGGCTTTTCTCCTGTCGGCCATCACCTGGGCATTCATCGAACGCCCATTCAGGAATCGCGCTTTTCTGCGAAGGTCCACAGTGTTTGCCCTTTCCGGCGCCGGGATCGGGGTGGCGGTGCTTTTGTCCGGGCTTATCCTGGCCAAGGATGGGTTCCGGGCGCGCATCCCGGACCGGGACCTGAAACTGGAAGAGGCCAAGGCGGAGGAAAATCCCCTGCGCAAGGAGTGTTTCGACAGAAAACCGGAGCTGGGATTCTGCCAGTTCGGGGCGAAGCGGGAAGGGGAGGTGGACTTCATGTTCTGGGGGGATTCCCACACCGACGCCCTGATGCCGGGGATGATCCTGGCGGCGGAGATGAAAGGGAAAAAGGGGTTGTGGGCAGGGACGGGAGGATGCGTCCCCCTGGTGGGGATGCGGCGGATGGACAACGGGAAATGCTTCATCTATAACCAGGCGATCCTGGAGCTGATCACCAAACGCACGGAGATATCCACTGTGATTCTCCATGCGCGGTGGGCGCTGAACAAGACCGGCCAGAGGTATGGCGAAGAGGAGGGGGAGCATGTGTATCTGGTGAGCCAGACCCATCCCGAGCCTTCGCTGGAAACCACATCTCTTGTGTTCGATGAGACCCTGCGCCAAACCGTGGCCGACTTGAGGAAACTCGGGCGCAAAGTGATCCTTATCACGGGAGCGCCGGAGATCGGATGGGATGTGCCCAAGAAGCTGGAAACCTTCCAGAGAAAGAAAAACACCATGCCCAGCCTGCCTACCATGGAGAACTACATCGAAAGGAACGGGGCCATCAATTCGCTGTTGGATGAGCTTGCCGCCTCCGACCCCGGGGTCCGGGTGGCGCATATCGAGGATCTGATATGCAACCCGAAATGCGCCATTGTGCGGCAGGGCCGCCCCATATATCGGGACGACAACCACCTGAGCGCCCATGGCTCCCGCACCCTGGCCCCGGCCCTGGCGGAGCTGATATGGGGAACGCAGACCACGGTGGCGGCCGGCCGGTAGGGGGGCTGGGGAAGATGCCGGATCAAGCCCGGCATGACAGAGGAAAACAACCCTCGCTCTACCCCATCCAACAGCGCCGTTATTGTCCCGCATGGCCACTTTGGCCTATAGTATCGATATAGTGGCACAGGATCGGGTTCAAAACAGGCAATACCAATGACAGCACTGGAAGGGATCGGCGGCAAGATTCGCAAGCGCCGGGAGGAGCTGGGCCTCAAGCAGGCGGACATCGCCTCCGCCCTGCAGCTCACCGCCCAGGCTGTCTCCAAATGGGAGAGGGGGGAGAACGCCCCGGACATCACCCTGCTGGGCCAGCTTTGCCGAATCCTGGGGGTCTCTGTCGATTGGCTGCTGGGCCTGTATGAGGAGAACAAGGACGTGTTCGAGGCCACGGTGCTGGTCTCCGGTGTGCGAGGGTTCGCCCGCAAGGCGGCCGCCATGCCTCCGGCGGATGTGGCGGCGTGGGCCAACGGGTTCTTCTATCACCTTACCGAGGCTGCGCTGAAACATGGCGGGGTGCCGGTGAAGCAGATCGGCGACGGGATGCTTTGTTTCTTCTCCGGCGCCAGGCACGGGGACAGGGCGGTGGCCGCCGCCCGACGGGCTGTGGAAACCGGCATGGATTCCATGACGGTGGCGCTGGCCCGGGGAGAGATATATCTGGGGTCGCTGGGCCATCCGGACTATACCCAGCCGGACATCATGGGAAGCACGGTGAACGTGGCGTTTTTGTTGCTGGCCGCCGACGGCGCCCTAGCCGATGGCTCCCGTGCCGGTGAAGCGGAAGTAGACGGCAGCGTCATCACCGCCACGTCCGACGTGGTGGAGAGCCTGGAGAAAAAGGCGCCCTTCGCCGGGCCTTATAAAAGAAATATCAGCCTGCTGGGCCGCGATGTGGCGGTGTATGAGATCAGGGTTTGATAATAGTTGAACATTAACAAGTAAAGGAGTTTAAGGAATGGGCGCTGTTGCTGAAGCGACGAAAGATTACATCGTCAAGGATATCGCGTTGGCGGACCTGGGCCGCAAGGAGATAGAAATCGCCGAGCACGAGATGCCGGGGCTGATGGCCACTCGGGAAAAGTATGGTCCGGAAAAACCCTTGAAGGGAGTGCGCGTCTCCGGCAGCCTGCATATGACCATCCAGACCGCCGTGCTGATCGAGACCCTGGTGGAGCTGGGCGCCGATGTGCGCTGGGCGTCATGCAACATATTCTCCACCCAGGACCACGCCGCCGCCGCCATCGCCGCCGCTGGTGTGCCTGTCTTCGCCTGGAAAGGGGAGACCCTGGAAGAGTACTGGGAGATGACGAAAAAGGCCCTCACCTTCCCCGGTGGCAAGGGACCCCAGCTGATCGTGGACGACGGCGGCGACGCCACCCTGGTGATCCATCGCGGATACGCCGCGGAGAAGGACGCCTCTATCCTGGATGAGCCGACGGACAACAAGGAGCTGCAGATCGTAAACAACCTTCTGAAGAAGACCTTGAAGGAGGAGCCCGGCTTCTGGACCGGTGTGGTGAAGGAATGGCGCGGGGTGTCCGAGGAGACCACCACCGGCGTCCATCGGCTGTATCAGATGATGGAGCGGGGCGAGCTTCTGGTGCCCGCCATCAACGTCAACGACTCCGTGACCAAATCCAAGTTCGACAACCTTTATGGCTGCCGCGAGTCCCTGATCGACGGAATCAAGCGGGCCACCGATGTGATGGTGGCGGGGAAAGTGGCCGTGGTGTGCGGCTATGGCGATGTGGGCAAGGGATGCGCCCAGGCCCTGCGCGGCATGGGAGCGAGGGTTATCGTGACGGAGATCGACCCGATCTGCGCCCTGCAGGCGGCCATGGAAGGCTATCGCGTCACCACCGTGGAAGACGCCCTGCCGGAAGGGGACATATACGTCACCACCACCGGCAACAAGGACATCATCACCCTGGAGCATATGAAGAGGATGAAGAACCAGGCCATCGTCAGCAACATCGGGCATTTCGACAACGAGATCCAGGTGGAGAAGCTGAACGAATTCGCCGGCGCCAGGAAGACCAACATCAAGCCGCAGGTGGACAAGTACACCTTCGACGATGGGCATGAGATATACATGCTGGCCGAGGGGCGGCTGGTGAACCTGGGTTGCGCCACGGGCCACCCCAGCTTCGTGATGAGCAACAGCTTCACCAACCAGACGCTGGCCCAGATCGACCTTTGGAGGAATGAGTACAAGGTCGGGGTATACACCCTCTCCAAGGAGCTGGACGAGGAAGTGGCCCGCCTGCACCTGGGGAAGATCGGCGTGAAGCTGACCACCCTCACCAAGGAACAGGCGGATTACCTGGGAGTGCCGGTGAATGGGCCGTTCAAGCCGTCCCACTACAGGTACTAGCGCATAAGGGGCGGGCGGGAGAGCCGACTTTTTCAGCAGGATCATCCCGGCGGCCCCATTGACGATGGGCATCAAGAGCCCCGGTCTTCGGATCGGGGCTTTTTTTTATCTGGATTTGTTGTTACGCCTAAAAAAGAGGCGCCTGTGCTCAATATGCCGCATTGTTAGGCGCCCGAAGACGATTAGAAATGCATAACCTGATGTAATATAGGCCCTCCTATTTGGCTTATCTCTTGCTACACTATCCAAAGCAATGACGACGCAATCACGCGGACGTCGGTTTCCGGTCTATTGGGCCGAGGGAGTGACTATGAAAAAGTTTATGCCTAATCTGTTATTTCTCCTTTTCATGGGATTTGTGGGGCAGGCCCATGCCACCCCTTCCACTACATTATGGATTCCCTCGGTGGACATCCAGTCCTACGGAGTGTGGCATTTCGGTGTGGATACATACACCTCGGTGGCCACAAAAGCCGAGGATGGCGGCAGAATGTTTCCTGTGGATTATGGATTGACCGTGGGAGTGGCGCCCTTTGAAAAATGGGGTATGGAGGTGGGGATCGACATGTTCGAATCCTCGGATTATCCCTGGTACCTCAACGCCAAGGTGGCCCTGTATGAAGGCGCCTTTGGTGATTGGTCTCCCGCGTTGGCGGTGGGGGGATACACCATAGGGACGGAGACGGACAACACCGATTACAACATCATGTATGTGGTGGCGGCGAAGAAGTTCGGCGGCATAGGGCGAATCACCGTGGGGTACTTCAGTGGCAACGAAAAGCTGCTGGTGGACAAGGATGGGAAGAAGGACAACACGGGACTTCTGGCTTCCTGGGACCTGCAGGTGACGGAGAAGTGGTGGCTGGCGGTGGACTACATGGGGGGCAAAAGCGCCTTCGGGGCCACCAGCTTCGGCTTCGCCTATGCGGCGTCCGAGAACGTGGGGTTGCTGTTCGGGTACAACATATACGCCGACAACGATATTGGCGGGGAGAAGATGAATTCGAACACCCTGGAGTTCAACCTCGATGTGAATTTTTAAATACACAGAAGGAGGACATCGGTGAAAAAAATCGAGGCGATCATAAAGCCATACAAGCTTTCCGAAGTGCAGGAGCGGCTCAACGAGATCGGCGTGCACGGGATGACGGTATCTGAGGTGAAAGGGTATGGCCGCCAGAAGGGGCATACGGAGCTTTATCGCGGCGCCGAGTACTCCGTCGATTTTCTACCGAAGGTGAAGATTGAGGTGGTGACGCCGGAGGATAAGGTGGAAACCACTGTGGATGCCATATTGAAAGGCGCCCACACGGGCTCCATAGGCGATGGAAAGATCTTCGTTATGCCGGTGGAGGAGACTGTCCGCATCCGCACCGGCGAGCGGGGAAGGGAGGCTGTATGAGCAGGGTAATTTCAAGACTCAAGGCGCTTTTGGTGACTCTTGCCGCTATGGGAGCCATGGCCGGGCCGGCCCAAGCCCAGGAGGTGGCCGACGCCATCGACACTGGGGACACCGCCTGGCTGCTGGTTTCCACGGCCATGGTGATGCTGATGACACCGGGGCTGGCCCTATTCTATGGCGGGATGGTGCGGCGCAAGAATGTGCTTAGCACCGCCATGTACAGCTTCATAGCCCTGGGAGTGATCACCGTCCAGTGGACGCTGTTCGGATATTCATTGGCCTTCGGGCCGGATATCGGGTCGGTGATCGGCGGGTTTTCCATGTTCGGCTTGTCCGGCGTGGGTGGGCAGGCCCAGGGGACGATACCCGCCGCGCTGTTCATGGCGTTTCAGATGATGTTCGCCATCATCACCGTGGCGCTGATCTCCGGCGCCGTGGCGGAGCGGATGAAATTCTCTTCCTTCGTTGTGTTCATCATCCTGTGGACCACCCTGGTGTATGATCCCATCGCCCACTGGGTGTGGGGTGGTGGCTGGATCATGAGCCTGGGGGCCCTGGATTTCGCCGGTGGGCTGGTGGTGCATATATCCGCCGGAGTGGCGGCGCTGGTGTGTGCCGTGATGCTAGGCAAACGGCATGGTTACCCCGCCGAGCCTATGCCGCCGCACAACCTGACCATGACCCTGCTGGGGGCGGCGTTGCTGTGGTTCGGCTGGTTTGGGTTCAACGCCGGTTCCGCGCTGGGCTCCGGCTCGCTGGCGGCCACATCTTTTGTGGCGACCCAGGTGGCCACGGCCGCCTCGATAATGGGATGGGTGACGGCGGAATGGCTGCATCGCGGCAAGCCCACTGCGCTGGGTGTGGCCTCCGGCATGGTGTCCGGGCTGGTGGCGATCACCCCTGCGGCTGGGTTCGTCACGCCCCTTTCTGCGATGGTTATCGGCGCAGTGGCCGGAGTAATCTGCTATGCGGCGGTGATGGCCAAGGGGAGGCTGGGCTATGACGACTCGCTGGACGCCTTCGGAATCCACGGCATGGGAGGCGCATGGGGCGCGGTGGCCACGGGATTTTTCGCCACGGTGGCGGTGAACTCGGCGGGCGCCGATGGGCTTTTCTATGGAAACCCGGCCCTGTTGCTCAAGCAGCTGACCAGCGTGGTGGTGACGGTTTTGTATACCCTGGTGGTCACCTATGGCTTGCTAAAGGCCATAGACGCGGGGATGGGCCTGCGGGTGGACCACGAGGATGAGATTATGGGGCTGGATCTGTCTCAGCATGGGGAGAGCGGCTACACGATGTGAATCAATTCATCACCCGATGACTTTTTTCCCAGGGGCGGGCCGGAATGTTCCGGTCCGCTTTTTTTTGGTTCCGATTTTCGGAATAATAAAAATATATCTATAATATTAATCAATAAAGTCAAAATATTAATCTTGACAAGCGTTGCAAATATGGGAAAATTCATCACACTAAGGCTTGAGACTCTTCCCTCGTTGCATACAACTCGAGGCTGGAGAATATAGCCATGGATCTAATAATAACAACGTTTGTATAAATAGGAATGAAATGAAAAAGATCGCGTTCAGATTAGTTGCCATGTCCGCTGTGTTTGCAATGTTGGCGTTTGTGGCCTCCTGCACCAAAAACCAGGAAGCTGAACAAGCCAGGCAGGAAGCCGCCCAGAAAGCTGCGGAAGCCACCCAAGAGGCGTCCGAAAAGGTGGAAGAAGCTTTCGATGAGGCCAACAAGACAATGGAAGCCGCAAAGGAGCAAATGGCTGCGGAAGGCCAAATGACCCCGGAAGCTGAGGAAGCGATGGAGCAGGCCACAGAGGCCACCCAGGATGCGCAAGAGCAGGCTGGGGAAGCGCTGGATAAGGCTGCCGAGGGTGTGAAAGCTGAGGATGTGAAAGCTTCTGAAAATCAGTAATTCATGAAGCCGCAGGCTATCCTTATCGGATAATTTCCCCGAATTAAGTACAACCGATGACGAACCGAGGCAACCGGTCCGTCATCGGTTAATTTTTTGCCTAATCGCTGAAATATCGCGAATTTGGCCAGAGCCTGGATGTCGCACAGCCAGACTCCAAGCTCTCTTTTTCGCACCAGCGCCGCCATGTAACACGGCTTAGTCCCGGTTGCCGCCCATAATCTGCAGCATGAACAGGAACATGTTGATGAAATCAAGATACAGGGACAATGCCCCCCGGATCGCCTCCTTGGTGTCCTCGGCGGTTCCCTCGTTGCCGATGATGTTCATCTCCTTTATCTTCTGGGTGTCATATGCGGTCAGCCCGATGAAGATGAACAGGCCGATGTATGTGACCGCCCAATGCAGCGCCGGGCTCTGGAACCAGAAGTTGGCCAGCGACGCGATGATGATCCCGATAAGCCCCATCATCAGGAACCCGCCCAGGTTGGTCAGGTCCCGTTTTGTGGTATACCCGATGAAGCTCATGGTGGCGAATGTCCCCGCAGTCACCAGAAAGGCGGTGGATATGGTCGTGGGGGTGTATACGACGAAAATGGCGGATAAGGTGAACCCGTTCAGGGCGGAATAGCCCATAAACACGCTCATGGCCGTCATCACAGACATCTGCATGACCCGCGCCGCCAGCCAGAACACCAGCCCCAGCTCGACCAGGACCAGGCCGATGAGCAGGATTGGGTTGCCGAAAATCAGCTGCATCATGGCAGGGTCGCTGGAGACTATCCAGGCCACAAGCCCGGTTAGCCCCAACCCTGCGGTCATCCAATTGTAAACACGGATCATGAACCGCCGGTTTTCATCGGCGATAACTTGCGAACTCACTCGCCCGCCCATGGTTCGTGGTATTGCGTCGTTGAACTCCATCATTCCTCCTGAGTTGATATAACGGCCAGCGCCGGTAATTTCATATAAGAACTAACATTTTACTGGAGAAAAGCCGCCGAGACAACGTGTATCGGTGGGGCCGGGCGCCCGCCCATGGGTGGCGGCCTTGATCAACGCTATTGGATGGCGCATCCCGGCCAGGCCCCGCCCGCCGGGCAATGGGTATCATGCTCCTGCCGGACGCCGCGACAGCGCAAAACGGGGCAGTCTTTTTCACGTCCCCCGCCACACGGGATGGGGATGGGGGGAAACATTTAAATTGACAAAATATATGAGGCCGTTTAGACTTTTCTTTTTGCGGGGTCGTAGTTCAGTTGGTTAGAACGCCGGCCTGTCACGCCGGAGGTCGCGAGTTCGAGTCTCGTCGGCCCCGCCATTTTTTCAAAGGCGATATACCCAACCCTCTGAAAAAAACTCCATAGTGACAATCCATGCCGATCCGGCTGTTTTTTTCCGTTTCTGAATTCTTCAGCTGTCCCCGGGATTCAGGTTCTTGTGGACATGGCGGGCCAGCGTGTCGACGGAGTAGAAGATTTCCCGGCCCATTTCGTTGTCCGGGATGTCGACCTTGAAGTGGCGTTGCAGCAGCACCACGATCTCCACCGCGTCCAGCGAGTCGAGCTCCAGACCTTGCCCGAACAATATCTCGTCGTCGGCGATGGTCTCCACGGTCCAATCTTCCAGCGCCAGCTCTTCCACCAGCAGCTTCTTTATCTTTTCCCTGACCTCGGCCAGGCCTTGCTCTTTGTCCTGTGTCATTTGCGCTCCTTTGTAAGGCGTTAATGCTAATGGTTGCGGCGTAAAATATCAAGAGCCATCGCCGCCGTGGCCGGGGGGTGGGGCCTGCCTCTCCGCCCCTGCCCAGATGTCGTGGAACAGGTACCACTGATATGGATACTCCCCGGAGTACTCCTCCAGGATCGTCGCGTATTCCTGCACCCACTTTTCGATATCCTTCTGCCGATCTTTCCGGCTGGTGTATCGGGTTCTTATGATATGGGAGAGGTCCACGCTATATTTTTTTGTGGAGATCTTGCCGGAGAGGACCACCACCACGGGGCGCTCTGTGGCGGCGGCCAGGGTGAAGGCGGCATGGGGGAAGCGGGCTTCGGCGCCTAGGATGCGGGCGGTGGTCCAGTCGGCGCCGTATATGCGATCCCCCATGATGGAGACCAGCTCCCCATTGTCCAGGGCCTTGGCGCATTCGATCATCCCCCCCATGAAGGAGGCGGTGGAGATGGTTTTCACCTTGTCGCCGTGGGGATATACGTCCAGGGTTTCTTTCACCGCCGCGTTGTCTTCCGGGCGCATCAAAAGCCGCACGGTATTATCCAGCCGCCCCAGCGAGTTCATGGTCACCTGCCAGTTGCCCACATGGGCGGTGAGCAGGACCAGCCCCTTGTCCGAGTCTTTTAAAATCCTTTTTATTTCGTCATACCCTTGGACTTCGTATTCAAAAGTCCCCAGACCGGAGATCAGGTAGTATCGGTCCACCAGGCTTTTGCCCTGGTTGACCAGGATTCTGTAGACTCCCAGTATTCGCGCCATGTAGCCCCGGCCCGGGAAGCGCCGCCTGATATAGGCCATGGTGGCCTCCACCGACTGGCGGTCGAAGAAAAGGTAGTGAAGGCAGACCAGGTGGACCAGCCCATAGGCGCCGCGCAGCCCGAAGAGGCGGATGGTGGCCTTGAAAAACCAGAAGCCGAGGCGGTTGCCTCTTTTCCTGTGTCGGCCTGTGGCGTCGGCGCGGGTGGTCATGGGCGGGTGGCTTTCCATCTTTTCGCCCCCAGGGCCAGAAAATAGAAAAACACCGCGGCCAGGATGGCCAGGACCGGGCCCACGATCAGCGAGCCGATAAGCCATTCGAGTAAACGGTCGCCGAACTGGACGAAGACTGTTTCATGGGAA
>Ga0224501_10002715_pt1 | contig 13925 bp, 6 predicted proteins | sample SF_Oct11_sed_USG_4_FD_169105 | JGI IMG/M metagenome (GOLD analysis project Ga0224501, IMG submission 169105) | Sediment microbial communities from San Francisco Bay, California, United States - SF_Oct11_sed_USGS_8_1 | ecosystem: Environmental > Aquatic > Marine > Sediment | place: USA...
GATGGTGGAAAAATATGGGGTATTGAAAGCTCACTGAGTGGGAAAAAGGAGAAGGTTATATCTTAATGACTTCCTGCCCACATGGTGACTCCGTCTCCCTACCCCCCCCATTATAAGCACTGGTATGAATTTATGTTTCGTCTTTATAATACTCTCCAATTGAGCTAATAGTAAACAACATTCTCGATAATGTTGACTGTTGTACAGTGCTGTTATCTAGATCGGTGATGACCAACCGCGGACTTCGGTCGGATCCATGACCCCCTACTTTGTAGACCCATGCACCAACCATAGCCAATCCTTTAGCTGACATTTCTTATTAGTGAAAGGAATGTTAGTTTCTTATTGGTTGAAATGAAACCTAACTGTTTTCATGACTATGGTAGTAGCGAATGTAGTTTTATTCTGTGAGAACATTATCATCATCGTAATGAGTGAGTAAAATTCGTGCAAATCAACCAATAAAATTCAGCACAAATAATGAGTTTAGCGGACCTGAGAGGATTCGCATCTTTTTTTGGCTTGACTAGGTGGATAGTAGACAATGGCTGCCAGATTAGTTAACAGGGAGAATCGCAGATTTCAAGAAGCTTGGACTGCTAGTAATTTCTTTACCCTATCCACCTATAGTACCAGACCCATGCATCTTCTCTGTTCAGGTAAAAAAAAGCTTTGATCAAATTCTCCTGTGTCAAAAGGCATTTATCAAATCAAAGCACATGTCAACATTAACCAGTGATATAAAGGACTGCATGTCACTGCATCAACAATCACACAACAAATTTGTTGAGAGCAACTTTATTAGATACATTTAACACAGCTGCCATTGCCAACTCAAAAACAACTCTTCAATTGAGTCATTAGTGATAACTGCTCATTCATTCTGTTCATAATCATCATGTGATTTGTCTGTTAATATGTGTTAACATGTATACATAGATATACATACATACGTGTGTGTGTGTGCGCGCGCGCGTGCGCGCGCATCCGTATACCCTGTGCTAAGCTGGAAACAGCAGCAACATACATGCATGCATACATACATACATGCATGCATACATACACACATACATACATACATACATACATACATATTACAACAACATGAAATCGCTTGCATGAAATGCATTTCATGGCTAGCCATTTGTGTTCTGGACTGAACCCATGCGTTGACTTATTTCAACACGCGAACCCAGATAAAGAAGAGTTGGCCACCCCTCGGATTTTCAACAGGTGTTGGACAATTGCCGGACGTTAGCTAACTGTGAAATTTCAGAGCAATTGAATCACAGAAATCTTGAAACAAATGAACAATATTTGAAAGTCGATGCCATATGGACCCAGGCAGATCTCATTGGTTGTATATTTGTGATAATGTGAGCACATCTGGCAAACAGAATTTTTTTTGTGAAGAGAGTGTCGTAGCTCTTTGCAGATCGGTTTAGTCACTTGTGGCTGTTTTAGGAGCATTTGGAGTAGATTTTTCCTATGATGTGGACACATCGGCAGGCTTGGCAAAGGTAGCCAAGGAGTTGTTGAAACACGGGGTCACCTCTTTTTGTCCAACTCTAGTGACATCGCCTTCTCACATCTATCACAAGGTGAGTTTTGGATGCCGCTCGCAATCTAACGTCAGTTTTGGCTCGCTCGCTCACAAGCTAACGTCAGCTTACACACCCTGAATTTGTCTTGATAAAAACAGATTTCCACCAGATATTTTTTACGTCTTTCATGATTTCTCCGATTCAATTGTCACAAACTCAGATATCCAGTTAACATCTACTATTCTAGTTGATGTTTGACACATGTTGGTTATCGGAGAGGTCCCCAAATATACGATGCCTTGTTAACCATTGTTCTTAGCACTCCGCTCCGTACTCACTATTTAATATACTGATTAATTGTCGACTAGCCACTGCATATAAACCTAGCATAAATCAGGCATACCATGTTTTGTCAGGTTCTACCGATGATTAATAAGACTGCAGGGGGAGTTACTGGAGCAGGAATACTCGGTGTGCATCTCGAAGGCCCCTTTATTAGTAAGGAGAAGAAAGGAGCTCACCCAGAGCAATGTATTCTCCCACTAGATGGAGCAGATCAGGCAATGGAGGAGGTATGTGTTACTGTACAGCTATAGGGAGGATGACTTTATGTATGTAATCACAATAACCCCTAAATCTACAGGATAAGATATTAGAGAGGTCGCGGAGTTGTGTTTCCTTGTCTATAAATGGAACGCACTGTTGATGTGGTGCGTAGAAAGACGCGTTGCCGTTCATCCATCTGAGATTTCTCCTGCTTTCATACACTAACGCGAAGCGTTTCCATTTCCACATTTAGCCTAAACAAGTATGTCGCAGTTTGTAAGGAATGAGCTAAAAGAGTACATATTCTTCTGTATACTGTATTTTATAGCTTGGGGGTATTTCCCTAAGTTGCAATACAGTCATGCGGGGCTTTGTTAGTAATTTTTGCTCCCTTCTCCAGGTATATGGAGAGGGCTTTGAGGAGCACACAGCTATAATTACCTTAGCCCCTGAACTACCAGGGGCTCTAGATGAGATACAGAGACTAACAGAAAAAGGTGTTGTTTGCTCTATCGGACATTCTGAAGCCACTCTGAAGGATGGAGAGAGAGCGGTCCGGGCAGGAGCAAAATTCATCACACATCTCTTCAATGCTATGCTACCGGTAACTGATTGTATGATCGATCAGTTTTGAGCATAGTAGATCAGTGGTAGAGCACTGGGTGAACAAATGTGAGAACCTGGATTCCAATCCTGGTTAAGGCTAGCTCCCGTTGTATGTATGATCTCCTCGAATTAATCCTAGCTCAGAATAAAAACAGTCCTCACAACGAGGCATAGCATTGATACTGACCTGTTTCTGGTACCCTCGGTACCTAAAAAGTTGGTGGTGAAAGCACACTCTGCCAGCCGGTTCTGAGCCAGCATGGCAGAAAATGGCTCAATCTCCCCTCAATGGCACCACACAACCTCTGGAATTCGAAGAGGAAAGCCGAAGTGCAGCCATGGACAGACGATGGCTGAACAATTTTTAATTTAAAACATCTCCTTTTCTTAAAGGAACGCTCAGTAAGTAGTATATATTTATACCGTAGTTATCTATTTCAGTTTCACCACCGTGACCCCGGACTGGTTGGTCTGTTAACCAGTTGGAAACTTCCTAAAAATTGTCACGTATTCTATGGGCTTATCGCCGATGGGATTCACACTCATCCAGCTACCATGAGGATAGCTCATAGGACTAATCCCTCAGGTACGACACGCTTAGACCAGTGGTTATGGGCCCGCTGTAGCTGTTTGGTAGCTGTATGGTTTGGTGGCTCTACGCTAGCCACCAGACTCCAAACGTGATTGAAAGACAATGAAAAGCAACTACTGCTTGGGAAGCTTTGTACTGTAGGTGACCGACTGGACAGTTTCCCTGCAAGATTTTCCGTATGTGCTATACATAGCTTCAGTTTCTCAGCAATTTAAACGCGCATTGACCCAGATTGGACGAGCCCAATTGATTTTGATTGAATCCGGATTCAATTCGGATTTGATTTGGAGCTAGATTGGATTTTAATTTGTATCTTCGGTATGGATTAGGATGACACAGTGATATAAAGGCAAACGCGTTGCCTTAATGACACTGGACGAGATAGGATTAGAATAAAGTTGTTGTTATTCTCTTTGCTCTCTAATTTCATCCGCGACACCAATAGCCCATGTAACTGATATTGTAGCCCATGTAACTGATATTGTAGCCCATGTAACTGATATTGTAGCTTGTACATGGGCTGCTGGGTTTCTATTTGAATTTGATGAAAAGTGTCGTATTTTAGAGAACATTTGGACCAGGTGACCTGGTTCAAATTCCAACTTGGTGCGTCACTTTGTCCTCTCTCCCTCGTAGGATTTGGATTGCGAAGTTAAATTAAGAAGGCCAACCCAAAAAGTAACAAATCTACGGGCATACGATGGTCCTTCCTAAAAGTTAGCCGTCGGTTAAGTGATACCATCCATGTAAAACAATATGATGTTATCTTAATACACCATATTCCCCTGTAGGGCTGGTCTTGGTGAGTGATGCTATAGGAGCCGCAGGCCTCGCTGCTGGTGTTCATAATCTAGGTCAGCAGTCAATAGAAGTACGGGATAAGAAAGCTTTCGTGACTGGCACCAACACCTTATGCGGAAGGTACATCTTTATGTTTATGTTAAGATAGTGTCATTGACCCATTAACATGGAATAGTGAAGTAGCTCGGTAGCTGAAATGCTTGACTTGAGTTCACTAGATGCTGAGTTTATTCTTGACAAGAAGTCTTTTGAGTGAAAACGCTCGCAGATAATTGCTATCCTCCAGTTAGTACCACCAAGTGTGAGGCGTGGAACGCTGTGTTTTACAACTGTCTGATACTAAAAGAACCACAATGTAAAAATTTTGGCAAAGAAATTTAACCAAATTTTAACTCCAGGAACTTGTTAATCTGAGCACCAGCAGAAAAAAGCAACGCTCATTTTTAACTTTCTCGACTATAGCATAAAATGTTATAATTGTAGTATAGCATATTGTATAGTATATATTGTAGTATAGCCTTGTATGCTATAATTGTAGTATAGCATATTATATAGTATATATTGTAGTATAGCCTTGTATGCTATAATTGTAGTATAGCCTTGTTGGACAGATGCGTGCGGACTTTCTATGAAGCAACTGAATGTACCTTGGTGGAGGCTTTAGAAGCTGCCACTTTACACCCGGCCCAACTACTAGGTAAGTGTGCTGATACTCATATGTTACTATATCTGATCATTCTTTTGGTTCGGTTTTACCTGGTCCTTAGTTGACCGTTTGGCTCCATATGGTGGGCCGATTGTTGAGTAAAACCAATTTCGTCCAATATTTTTTTTTGCGATTTATGCTATGCGATCTCTCTGATGTTTCACAGCGAGCTGTTTGTTAACTACACTTACATCTGGTGGCCTGGAATATTTCTGGTTTACCGTCATTCACCCCTCTCATCACACTACATCTGTCTGCTTAGGGTGTTGTCGACAAAGTGCTAGTCGATTAATGGCCACCTCTAGTCGAGCTTATAACAACACTATACTCCCTACTCAGTGAGAAAAAGAAATTATGTCACTGCCCTATCCAATTCAATTGTAGTCCAAATATTTTTCCGCTTCAATTAAACGCCTAACTTGAGCGTTATCAAAAGCACCAATCGATCTGAGATAACCCTTGTGTGGTCCTTTGCTTTGAAGTGTCACAGTTTGAGTCATGGTTTAAATCACTGTTTGAATTACCATTTTGGTCGCATTTTTAGTAACAGTTTGTTGCAGCTATTTGATTATTGATTGCTGAAAGCATTCAAACTCCATGAACATAAGCTAGAATGGTCCCATCAGATTGAACTTAGCACAAAATGGGTTGATGCTGGGGATGTAAGGCTGTCGTATAAGCCATTGTCGATGCTCACTCAATATGGTTGGTCATGGAACAGGCGGCGATAGCGGGGTAGTTCAGTGGTAGAGCAGTGAGCTCACAATCACACGAACCTGGGTTTCAACGTCACTCATGAGTTCCTCCTGTTGGTATGAGTTTCTTCTATCGATCCCAGCTCAAACAAAGCAACCCTTACCACGGTGCACACTGACTAAGTGTCAATGAGAGAGGAAACCGAAGGTGAAATTTTAGCAGCCACAGAGTGATGTTGACTTTGATCCACTAGTTGGGATCTCCAGCATTTGGTTTCTGTTGACTAAAGCTAATAATAGAGAATTTGCAGAGTTGCATACCCACAACGGAATTGATATTTTAGCGATTCCATCTACTAACGTATAATGCCTCGCTCGAGGAATCGCTCGCTAACTCAGTGAAAACATTGCTCGCGCTGAATCGGTATTATTAGTGATTCAGTGCAAATATATGAATATGTCTGGTATATTAGTTCGTAACATCAATCAGTGCCTACAAACTTTTGACAGACTATGAGCGTATGGTAACTGGTCAGCATTTGCGCACCAAAATGATGTCAATTCGGGCCTATTCTCGATTTACGTGTACGGAAATGAAACTCTGCAGACTCGCTAATAATAGGGTTTCCTGCCGTTACAGGTATCACTGAGCGGAAGGGTACGCTAGCTTTTGGCTCGGACGCTGACTTATTGGTGCTGGATGATGGCCTGACTGTGCTGAAAACATTTATAGCGGGGGAATGCGTATGGAATCGATCACATGATCAATGATAACCGCCTATGCGATAGATGGGATACTTGTCACATCAGCATTTGTTCTGTTTTGGGTTTCGCCAGTGCATAGCAGGTGGTGAAACATGCACCAGGGTCCAAATTGATACAGGCATTTTATTTGAAAATTTTTGTTTCACTTGGATAGGCCTTTTTTACATTGTCTCGTGTCGATTAAACTCAGAAATTCTATTTAGACAAAACAGGTGTCAGATATATTTGCTACATGGCAAGAGTGTAATAGTTTGGACTATTTATTTTACTTTTTTTATTTCATTATTAACTAGTTTTATATAATTTATATTATTAGTCTGTTGTAATTGTTCCTCCCCGCCTTGTTTTATTACACAGTGGCACTGGTCTGCCACCACTGGTGTCGTGTATACAGCTTTACTGTTAGCGATATTATTTCCTCTTAGTCGAATGAAGCTCAGATACAAAAATATTTTCCGTCATCACCATGCTGTATGTTCCTCTTTACACTCATTGCTGAAGCAATAAATATATTTTTCCAGTTTGGTCTTTTTTTGTATTTGGTTTTACAGAGTTTTACTTACATACGTGTACGGATAGTGGAGCAGTGTTTCTATTTCCACAGCTTGGCTGGCGCCTAGAGTCCTTTTTTTGCTGAGAAGCTTTCGTGGCCTGGTTTAATCCTTTTGTCCAGTAGTTAGGGTCCTAAAGTTTGTTGATTCTGCACATTTGTCCAATCAATAGTTCAATTTATGAAGCAAAACCTTGTTAGGCTCTCTAGCCATTAACTATCCAAATTTTAAATTTACTATGGTCTATCATGGTTGTACGAGGCCCCCCTGGGTTAGGTGCAGTAATGGAAAATAGACAAAGATTTTTGGGGTTACTTACACCTGTCTCATATTGAATGTTTTAAATGCCGCTAGAGCTTGGGAGATAACTTTCGATAAGACACAGTTATAGTAGTTAACCTAAAATGCTACAATTACGATATCCAACTTCAAGTTTTTGTTTGCGGAGTTGTGCCCACCTTTATTGATGTAATGGAATTGTCCCCGCCGGTGATGACGTCAACCTCAACGCTTTTGTCCAGGAGGTATAAGAGTGAATTTCCTGGCCTGGATCAGCTGTTTGTGTAGAAGGTGCTCGCTTTACTTTTTTGCGGCTCAGAGTCAGTCAGTTTTCGCGTTGTTGCACTGCACGATACATTCAGCCCAATGTCTGATGTACAACGATCAGCTACCTTGGATGCTCCAACAGTTTGTTGTAAGTGTCTGAACGTAAAATTTTCTACAGATTGCTTGACTGCGCTCGCAAGCGAGACGGAGCTGAGCAAGGTTTCACTTTCAGAAGCTCGATCGTTTGTGAATCCGTGTACGGTGAACCAACAAAAGCGGCCACTGGGCGATGTTGCACAGATAACTTACCAGTCTCTGGTCACAGTCAAACAGTCCGGACGATGGAAGATATATAGATGTTACAATTGCCAGACAACAACTCACGCATCTAGCAAAGAGATGGATATAATAAACCGAGGTGAACTCGTTGAGTCGTTGGAGCTTCTCCGTGATCCCAGATACTCCTCCGTATATAGAATTATTTTAAATAAGACTCCGCAGGGTGGAAAAGGAAAGGATTTGCCTAAAGGATCTGCAATTGCCGCCGTATGGAACATTGAGGAAAGGTGCTCACAGTTTCTCAACCAGGAAAAAGAGCGAATGAACGAGAGAATCCGCCAATTTGAAGCTACGGAGAACTATAAATATCAGCAATTGTCTGACTCCGTGAAAGAACAGCAGAATTATTTGGCGCAGCAGATCTCAGCAGCTTACCGGGAGGGCAATGAGGACACTGATTCTGCTTACGAGAGGAGTGTTGAGGAGATACCCACAGAAAATGACCCAACACCTACCAACAAAAATGGTGAGTGTAACAAAGACAATAGCCTATGTGGTGGTGCTTAGCCGGAGACATTCCCCAAGCAAGAGTTGTCATTAACTCGTTTTAGCAACAAATTCATGAACCGCAATATGTATTGCGCGACTGTGTCTAGTTCCATAGTTCTTCTAATTTGTTTGAAATTGAGTCAAGCTACTGTTGCGGTAATTAATTGACTGCACTTGATTCAAGGTCTACAGTGTGTTATTGAGATTTTAATTAGTAGATTCATTCACTAGTACTGGTACTGCGCTAGTTCTCAAACAGGTTTGGTTAGTAGAGAGGGGCTGTATTTCCAAGTAACTAGACTGACCAGTGTTGGTCCACATAGCTGTGGTCATGACTAAAACTAATCAGTAATGAACTAATAAATAGAATTGATTTTGAAATTGATTGTATCATATCAGAGGTATTTCCAGCTACCAACGGTTCCATATATGGGCTGATGGTGGTCTTATATAATCTGTATAGCAGGGTAGTCCCATATAGCTATGTAGCTCAACAGTAGCTGCGCAAGAGAGTGGCAGTCATAATTATGGTCTTTATATGGCCATATGGTAGCCAGTACACCTTACAGGCTTGAAAGATGGTAGTTCTATCACTGTTATTACTTCAAAGTAGCTCTGATTGTTTTAAATGTTGTGATCTCTTTATATGGGTGTTCGAATTTCGGCTCCTCGGGAATCTAATCATGGGAAAACCCATGAAAACTTCAAAACTTTTCCATCAGGAGTCCCTAATAAAGGTCTGGTGGCTCTGATAACCATTATCAGAAGTAAACACCCCCAGGGTATTACTGATAACCAGCCATGCCAGCATCGCCTATTGCAAGCAACTACCCCCTCAACGAACAGTGGGCACCATTGGCAGTGTATGGCAAGAGAGCACCCCTTCGAAGGAAACTACGGGGCCAGCACAAACATGCAAAGCGAAAGGCTATGAAAACGAACAGTCGGAAATGCCAAACGGCGCACGCGCGGGCTTTAGCCAATTGGTTCTAGCCCTTGACCTCTAACTTAGACTGTTGTTACCACCGGCTGTCAGTAGCAACGGTGCTGTGTTCCTACAGCTATCAACGACCTCTAGCGGAGAAGGCCGCTGGTTGAATTTGCAAATTCAGCGCTCGCGAAGAATTTTTTACGCGAACTTCTCAACAACTGCTAACTGGCTCACACCGGTGTTGGACCTACTTCGAGCAAGCAGGCACTAACGCCACACCAACTTAACGCCGCGATGCGCGGGATCTACCCGCTTGCGTGCAGCCCCAGGTGTAGCGTAATCCGTTTTCCCAGCCACTCCGCACATCGGACATTGGGGCACGCGCCGCTGTAGCCAGTTACGTCTTGCGAAAGGCTTAGCATGGGCTGGTTTTGGCACCCCTGTAGAACTAGACCCCTTCTCAGAAACTAACTACGTTACGTTTCCTTCGAAGGGGTGATAAATTTGACTTCTTAATATCGACAAGCAGCCGCGATTGTTGTGTCCTTGAGAGACTCACCAGGATGCCTTCGGTGCCAATGTGAAGCGGGAGAGCCTATTGGAGATACTTCAGATTGAGCTATTTTTGGTGTTCAGGACCCTGGTACAGCCCTGGGACACTTCTGTGTGGGGGGGCCTACTAGCCACTGATGGCTCCGATTGTATTAGGGTAGGTTTTATTTGATCTGAGGCTTTCAAAATTGCCTCAGTCGCCCAGTGCCAGTTTTTCTTTTCAGATAAACTAAAACTGAGAACGGGCAGCCATGTTGATGACATGTTTGAGCTAGAGTTTGACGATGATGAACCTTCGGCATTCAGCGAGGAGGAAGAAGAACACACTCCTAACTACAGATCTAGAACAGGTCAGTATAATGAAACTGTCATATTCCTCAATAGCCTCATCCGTGTGATTTTATTCTCAAAGCTTATCACCAAGTTTCTTCCTGCGCCACCATAATAATTGACTGTACTGGCATGGTCTTTGCACTAGTTGGATCTTACTAGAACTCATTCAATTATCGTGATTTATATGCAAGAGAAATAAGTGCAATGCAATTGGGAGATGGCGCATTGCGAACCGAATTACCCGATTGCAGGTATAGGGAAGCTAGTTGGATGAGAATGTTGATAAAGTTGTTGTCTGTTATTGTGAAGTTCCTCGTGTCATGTTGTTGGCTAATTCTGAGTAATATGATAAATCATTTTTTGTTTCCATATCCATTATCAAGCTATGATCAAATTAGTATCATGACACGATAGTGTCGACTCCAAACTGTAGGTGACCGAATTCTACCGGCTATCAATAGGAATTTCATGATAACCCGCTTGTGTTTTTGTTGATATGATATTATGGTATTCTAATGTGGGTTGTTTTCCATTCCTGATCGTCCAGCCGTGAGAAAAGGGTTACATGTCCAGGACTGCACTCAGAATGTTGGTTGAGTACTAGTCTAGCACTAGTTAGTTTAAAATGGTCCCCTCTAGATGATAGAAGCAACAGTCCATTAAAATTAGTAAATATGTATTGAACCATAGAGTGTGACATTTTGCTTCGGAAAATTCCAAGCGTCCCCTGCACTTTGGATAACTCAGTCTTTGTTCTACTTACTATTGTCTTGAGATGCTGGTTAAGTAAATAAATAATCTTGCAGCTGAATCAGGGGTGCCTGGATATTCTCTTTGTGGGCAGAGCCTAATCAGCATATTTCTGCACGCCAGGCAGTTCATACGAAGCTCTGCCTAGAAATCATAAAGCTTTGAATGCATAGGGTTTTATGTAATCTGATTAGAACTAAATCACCCAGCAACCGTTAAGCAACCAACCAATTCCTCCCGTTACTGTAGGCCTGGTACCTGCAAGAGAGGTGATCCGTGTTTATCTACCAGTCGAGTATGGTACCATACCAGAGACAAAAAAAAGTCTGTCGTAGATTAGCGTGTCTGATGGATTTAGTTGTCGGGAAGGAAGTGTTTTAGTCTGGTTTGAGTGAGTCACTCGCTGATGTTGGAATTTTTAGTGCAGGCTCATCAAAATAGAACCAGTGTCCAGTGATCATCAACACTGTAATGTACATTATTGTGCCAGAATGAATTATTCCTTGGCTCCTGAGGGCCAATCTCCCCTCACAACTAAGCAACGAACACTAGGTGCTCTGCACTGGTATTATGGCTTGGCTCACTAGTTATCAAAATGTTGTTCAGCGAAATGCAAATAACTGCATAGGTTGCTCGACCCTAGAGAGTCTTGGATGCATACTTGTCGACTGTTGACTGATTTAATGCCTGATGGGCTGAGAAAGCTTAGTCATATCTTGAAGTGAGCCGTTCTCCAGAGAGAATTTAGGGCGTGGTGCAATCCACTGTCTGGCCAGTGACAGCCCTTTATGTCACTGGGCCGTCTTCTAGGGCGGTGTTTCAATCACTTTTTCATGAATAGACAACGTTTCTATGATGGCATTCTCCAAAAACGTTCATGCCTGTTCACTAATAATGAGAAAATCTGCGGCAAAGATTACATTTGATTGAGATTTCCTGCTCAGCTTACCCCAACCGCCCTACAGGATGGCAGGGTGGCCCAGCGGTAGAACGCTGGGCTCGCAATCCTGAGAAGCGGGATTCGACCCTGGTTATAGCAGACTTCCATTTTGATTGTGAGGTCCTCACTTTGATCCTACCTAGCTCAACAAATAAAACAAACGTCACAGTGAGGTGGAGCGTTGATACTGACACGACGTGGTGCTCCATGCTATGCCATAACTGATGTAAGAACAAGTTTGTAACCTGACAGCTTCCCCCATAACAGTGAAAACATCAGACAGAAGAGAACAATCTACATAAAAACAGGTACTACTGAATAGCTCTACATGTAGATAACTTGTATCTTATTGTCTTGTAGAAGAGCCAGGCAAGCTTGATGAAATTGCCAAGTCAATGCCAATCCGTGTACCAGGGTTTAGCAGACCGACCTCATACCAGGGAGCTGATGATTCCGATGATGAAACGCCTGACCCTCAACATATGCAGGTATGCCCGATCCTCAACATACACAGATACTAGGCCGCTGAGTGGACGAATGAGGCTAGAGCTTTCCCTGGGTGGAACTAGGTGATAAATGGGAGCACATTGAAGGCTGAATAGACCAACTCAGACCCATTACAGGACTCTAGATGGGTTCTGCTACTGTGCTTATTGCTGACCCAATCGGGAATGGAGTGGTCCGGGCGTAAAGCCATAGGTTCCTCTTGGCCGTATTTCCGATAAAGCGCCACTTTATTTCTCCATTGTCAAATTTGATTTGCCCGGCATGAAATAAAGGAGGTCCACTCATAGAGCGAATACTGTGCAGGGCACGCCGTGCGGGGCACGCCGTGCGGGGCACACCGTGAACATCCCGGAAACAAGCGTTTTGGTTTGTTGTGCCATCGATGTCATCTCAGTTGGTTAATTAGCCGATAGTGAAGACCATTGCTGACAGAACCAGGCTCGGGTTAGTTATACTGTCCAGAAAAAAAGAAGAGAATATTACCTTTGCCTACTTTGCAATTAACTCGCTTGATAGTTCAGGACATAAAAGGGGGAGACAAACCCGAATTTGCAGTCAGTCGGGTGATGTTCGATTGCAGGAATCTATGAGGGCTCTAGCTCAGAGTGTGGGTGGGGACGGTACAGAGATGTTTGGCGATCTACCGAGGTCAAGGTTCAACACTTACGATCCTTGGCGACCAAGAGTTTAATGGTGAGTGAGTTCCCGCATTTAACGAAACGGGAACAGGATAGCGCGATAGCTCAGTGGTAGAGCGAGCGCAGGGCTTACGACCGCATGGACCGGAGTTTAAACCCCAGTCATGGCAGGCTATCAATTGTCAATGTGAGAGGGGCGCCCCCAAACCGTCGCAGCTCTCTGCTACAAAACCTCTGAAAGAACAAGAAGGATACAGCTTCTCCTACCCTATGGCGCCCCTATTAACCGCCAAGTTATGAGACTAAAAAATAGCAAGGGCTCGTAGTTTGACTGATGCTGAAACCGTTTGCATATATTCTATTCGAAGGGACTGAGTGATCAGTGCCCCTATCCGTAGAGGTAGGAGGATAACTCTATGGTGCCCCCTTTCCCCGCTGCAGTTTCCCCTCGGTAAGAATACCCCCCCCCCTTCCACTATATTATTTTTGGTGTGCAGTACAGGTGGTCATTTCAGATATTTGGTCTATCGCTATGGTAGATGGAGTCATGTGAATGGCAATTGAAGCTGTGTATCTGTCTATTTAGAGACGCGTCCCACTCGATTCAACTCCTCACTGAATACTCTCAATTCGAACCACTTATAAAATTCAATGGACAGTATTCTTAAAGGTTATTTAGTTGGTCTTTTGTTTGTTTCGAGAAATTTAAGATAGCAAGTTTTTGCTCCAGTTTCCAAAAAAAAGAAATTATTTTTGTCCTTTATCCTGATACCTGATCCACATGTTTATGAAACAACGCACCTGGGTCGGCTGTGTGACATGCTTGGGCGTGTTGAACATGTCTTTACTAAGGCAATAACTAAGACGCCATCCCAACAACTAGATGCTAATCAAGGTTGCATTAGTATACATGTAATTTAGGTATGAAAGCAGAATAGTTCAGTGGTCCAAGAGTTTTGTATAAGATTGAACAATCCTGGGTTTAAGCCTCGGTCATGCCAGGATCTCACTGTGAGTGTGACTTCATCCCCAAATTTCCAGCTTTCACCACTCCAGAGCAAGCCTCAAGAGCCTGGTAACGGAGTGGCCACGTG
>Ga0224501_10002716_pt1 | contig 13923 bp, 8 predicted proteins | sample SF_Oct11_sed_USG_4_FD_169105 | JGI IMG/M metagenome (GOLD analysis project Ga0224501, IMG submission 169105) | Sediment microbial communities from San Francisco Bay, California, United States - SF_Oct11_sed_USGS_8_1 | ecosystem: Environmental > Aquatic > Marine > Sediment | place: USA...
GTTGGCCCAGAGTTCGAGACGGCCTCTGGGTGGGATTTTTCAGAAACTCACTCCAAGCAGGGAATGGGTACCCGGGTTATCTCGGACCTAGGGAAGGTGAATGCTGAGAGAAAAGCAGTGGCACTCCACCTCAGTTACATTGTTACCGGTACAGGTCGACTCTCCATCAGCCGTTTCCCCCACGTGGCTATTAGCAAGGGTCAACCTTTTATGTGGTCCAACCAGTTGGGTAATGGATAGCGTCCAATATTGATATAAGTATGGTTTTATTGTGTCATCAGCGCATTCATACTAAATCATTTTGTAACTCATTCTTTTTTCTTCTATTTTCAGGTCATCTCATTGGTCCAATTCTCTGTCATACCTTCTGTAACCACATGGGACTGCCAGACATCAATGACATTTTTAACGAGCATGACTTTGAGCGCAAAGCGCGGGTAATTTTCGCTTATCTTCTCGGCCCCGTTTTATTTTGCTTACTATTGAATGTTCTAACCGCGCCAATATTATTCGGCAATGATGTTTACTACGGATTTGTCACGAAACCGATGTGAACAAGTCACCTACTCTCTAGAAGGAATCTCTTAGTCAAGGAACTAATTGATATTAGAAATATTCCAAACAGCACAAAATATCTGACGGTGCTAGAAGCCTAAGCTAAATTAATCAGTGTTGCGAACTTGAATCCTGTTTACTTTTAGTTTTTTCTCCCCTTTTATGGGCGGTTACATTAATAAATATTGTTATGAAAAAATTGAAGAGTCTATGCATTTGCACTCTTGTTGATTGTGAATTAGCAGCGAATGCTACGGGTTCTGCTCACAATTGATCTACATTAAAGACTGTCTAACCACATCACACCAATCATTTTCACACATCGAAGAAACAAATGAGCTCAATTATTGTGAATAATTGTATGAATTTCAACGAGTCACACTGAGAGTCTCGCCAAATCAGAAAATTTGCTGTGTATGTATGTTGACATGTCAACCCTGCATTATGCATCGATAAGACTGAAAGCCTGTGACTGCTGAAGATAGACGAAACCAGTTTTGAAGAGGCCTAGGGTCTGCGGGCCGCTGTTTGGTTTTCCTCTCACCGAAAGCCAGTGGCATAAAGCTGTCACTGTGAAAACCTATAATATCAATAAATACATAGTGGGAGTTGTGACTCCTTGACGGGTTTCCAGTATCGGAGTTGTCTACCGAAGCGCCGGTGTCATAGGTGGCGCGGTGCTGAGAAAGTCGGACACGGAGACCATATCCTTTTCCAAGTATCAACTAGTCAAGTCCGCTCCAGCAAACGAGATCCTTTTTTCATTGGGACTATACCTCCCTGTCAGTTCTTATTAATCGGCGTTGTTGGTTTTTGTTCGACTTAGAGTGTAGAGTGTAGTATTCTTAGAGTGTACTAATATAGTTTTGGGTCTCAGTTTTTCAGACTCTTTCAGTCCTACCAGGTAAGGGAGGAACCAGGCTGCGGACCCTTTCAGTTTAGGCACAGGTTTGAGATTCTCGTTCTGAGTTCTGACATTCACTTCTCTCTCTCAAAAGTGCTCCAGTGACCAGTCGCTGATTTTCAGTGTGAGTGTGTCAGTGTCACTGTGCGTCGCTCGCAGTCGAGTCACTCACTGACGACTGAGTCCGACTAAGTCAGTCACTGAGTCACTGACCGACGAGTCACTTGTTGACCAGAATGAGTAGGTCACAGTTACGCTCACCGAGCGTGAGCCACTCCTTCGTCACTGGATGATATTGATTGGTTGACTGACTGACTCGACTGGCAGCGGGTATTTTCGTCACTTCGTCAGCCTCCGAGTCCGACACCACCAACTTGATATATCAGAAAACTTACAAGTACTAACTAAAATAACAAACTGAAACAGTCAAACCAGTTTGAGTCAAAGTCAAACAAGACAAGTGTCAATTGCAAAGTTTAATAGAAAGATTTGATTTTGAAACTAACTACTCATCTACTCACTCAGTCAGTCACTGACTAAATCATGATTTACTCACTTAGTTACGTTAGGCACTCGCACGGTAAATGACTCGACTTTGACTGTCGGTGAAATTGAAAATGAAACTAAGTGAGAGCTAAGTTACTAACATGGCAACTTCCAAGAGTCAGAGTCATACTCATAGTGATAGTCATACTCATAGTCATAGTCATACTCACAGTCATACTCACAGTCACTGGCTCGCGTCATTGGATTGAGTTGGATTGAATTGAGTCCACCACTGACTAATGACTAAATCACTAGTCTAATGTAAGTCCGTGTCTCGTGCAGCCAGTCACTGCTGTTTCAGTGGAAAGAGTTACAATAGCGGACTCATTAGCTTTGATAACTTGTGATGAAATTCATTTTTATCCGATTATCGGTTTCATATCACAAACTGTTGCCTGTCTGTGGCATGTTTTAACTTTTATTCTCATCAACAGGTCGGCATTAATAAAATGGCATCTAATATGCCAATGCCAGTAAAGTTGGTGTTGAAAGGGACCTCCCACATGTCCCTTAATGAGAGGTGAGACCGAAATGAGCTCAGAGTGGCTTCACAGTAAAGGTTACACAATAACCCAATGACCGAAGAAGGTCAACTCAATCGGTCGCTCATTCGGGATTCTATTATTCCAATTTGAGGCCTGGTCGCATTGAGAAGCTTGAGCCACCTCCCCTTGTGTGTTTCAAGGCGGAATAAGGCACAATAGAGGCTGGAACACAGATTGCGATCTCAGTTGATGCTTCAACAAGCCCTCTCTGGTGCCCTATCTATGCGGGATGTCAACTCGCAAGTGAGAGTGATGTCCGTGATGACATCTCAAGCAGCTGGTCAAAATTTTGACTGAAATCCCATCGGACAAGGCATTGTCTTGGGTACTGCCAGTTTATTTTACTGTGCACAATTGATATAAATCACTTTGGGAGGTGAACCCAATATTTCAGGTTATCACACCAGAGTTCACAATATATTGTCTCAACCAGAATATACTGCCTCATACATATACTGTGGCACAACCCTGAGGATTCAAACCTCACAGCAGTCATGAGACCAAATCAGCAACTGATTTGCTGCGGTGCACAAACTGTCAACTATCTAAAGATCGAGACAGTAGACTGCCGAACTAGTGAACTTAACAAGTTCACAAGTTACTTCCGCAGCAATATTGTTCCATGATGTACAATGGTTTCTCCTCCCTCAACTCAGTTGATGAAAAGGAAAACCATGGACTGAAAGTTTTTACTGGTGTTGGTGGAACCGGTCTAATAGTTCTCCAGCGATAGAAAAGGGATGGAGTTATAGTTTTTGTCTTATGGCGATTCTTTGATGACACGATGCATGCCATTTAGGTTCGGTAACCTGCCCAAAACAGTTCCGCAGCAGAATGCACAGACACAGAGGCAGCAAGCAGCTGCCGTTCAAGTGGCTTCCGCAAAGAACAGACGGTTAGCTCAGCAGATGGCTAATCGACCGACGGTACTTTCAGCATTAGGGGTAATGTATCATCTCAGGGAAAAGCACCAATTGTGTTTCTGTCCTTCAAAGTTGATAATGCTCATTGGCTCATTGGTCCAAGTTGGGCTCCATTCGCCTACCCTTACTTTCCCGATTAGGGATGTCACCAATTGTTGTTACTACATGATGGGCCGTCGTGTGTGCTGTCCTTTTTAGTTCGATGTATTTCACTTTGGTAGACTGGTGCTGCACCCTTTGCCCCACGCGGTCGTGGCCGTGGCTCACCAAGAGGCGGAGCGATGCAAGTGGTGCAGACAAACAGACAGAATAATGTGAGATCTCGTTTAACCCTAAGAGGTGGTGCCAACCAGGCCAACAATGTGTCCTCGGTCAGAGGTTCGTGCTCTGTCATTGACTTACTGTACTTACTGGTTTTTAATTCTCTCGATGTTCTTCATAATGAACAAATACTACTGTTTCCCATTGGGACTACAAAATTGACGATATCATGCTGCATTACTGACGATGGAGTCCTAGAAGGTCATAGACTACCTGAATTGCACGAAATATAAATATATAGGGAGTTGTCCTCTCATGAATGAATAATATCATGAGATGACAACTCCTAAATAGAGAGCACGCGTTGATGCTTTTTTTATGTTTATGCCATTGTTTTGCAGGTCGACTAGGAACACGGGGATCAGCTGGGGGAAGAGGTAAATGAGAATTATGATTTTAGACATCATAAGCAAACATTTATGCATTTGTCCCCTTTATTAAAGAGTCTACAGTCTTTGGCCCGCAACAGCCGAGTTACTGTATGTTCATAACCATTTTTTTCAAATTTGCCTATGATACCCAATATGTTTCTGGTTCTAATTTCTAGTTCGGTTAAATAAGTCTGCCGCAGCTTGTAGGCAATCATTGATGTTATGAACTAATATATCAGACAATTTGCATCGATAATGCGCAATGAATCACTATTAATACCAATGCAAAGTGAGCAATGTTTTTTCTGAGTGAGCGGACGGCTCACTGAGTGAATAATTATATTAGTATGTGGAATCGCTGAAATTCCGGTTTCTTAGCGGGGTACGCAACTCGCAATCTCATTTTATTTCAATGATTGTTTTTCACTCTATCGACACTGTAGTGTTCTTCACCCTTTCATATAATTTAAGATAACCATTTCATTGATATTGTAGGCAACGGTTTACGGGGACGTGTCGGTCGTGGTGCAGCCGTTATCAGGGGAGCTAACATCCAAGGAGGTCGAGGCGCTGGCAGAGGTTTCAGGGGTAGAGGAGTAGGTAGAGGAGGTATCCAACGGAACAACAACAATAACTTTGGTGGCGAAAATCGGTGAGCGTCTTATCAGGGCCAGCAGACTCATGTTTAGTTATCTTCGTCTTCTTCTATTCAGACACTTGGCCATCCTATTGACCGGACCTCCTAGGCCTGAGGCCTACTGGATGGATAGAGGTGGGAATTATGTGAGGAGCTCATTCTCACAGCCGGTGGTCACCATGATTAGGACATGAACCCAAGATCTTTTGATTTTGAGCCAAGGGCTCTAGCCCTTGAGTTATCCCACTAACTAAACTGCTCTGTTTCTTCCCAATTGATGCCCCTTTGTATTATATTTACTGTTTTAGTAATTTTATGCCATTTTCTTTAGTGGTGGTGGCCGAGGCAGGGGTCGCGGTGGCCGTGGTAGACGCGGAAAGGCACCTGTTGCCAACAGAGATCACTTGGATAATGAACTCGATGCCTACATGGCACAGACCAAGACCATGGATGATGAACTTCTGGGCTAGAGCGTAATCTTCAACCCCTCACTCATCATCATTTTGTTGACCGGAATCACCCCGATGATATCTCTTTTAGAAACCACTTTCCTTAGCAGAGATAGCGCCCCCCTTTTTTAGTTTGTAAATTATGTTCTTGTACATTTGAATTACATGTATCTGCCTTATCATGATAGAATAGAGCATAGGGTTATCCTTCGTGAAATTGAGACATAACTCATGTATGTTGCCAAAAACTAAAACAGATTATATAGTTACCAAAATACACTTGGCAAATAAACGCATGCACACGCCTTTATTGCTAGGTCAGCTCATAGTTTCAAATTGTGAATAAAGTACATACAGACAAGTTCCCATGGTGTAGTGGTAAAACAAGGAGTGGTGGTGTAATCTGAAATTGCTTGGAGCCAGTATTTCTTGTATTGCGTCTTGCCTTTGTGATGCAACAGAATTACCGCCTACTACTAATTTATGAATTTAGAGAAACACTTGTTTAAAGATGCCCATTCTTGCATACGGACTTGCACCTTTATGTCCAGATTAGAAGGTAAAGGCAATAAATTGGCGCAGCAAGATGTATAACTGTCCTGTAGTTCAAAGCGGGTTATTTGTATGTGACCATGGCCAGTTTAACTTGTTTTTATGCAAGAAGCCAGTATAAAGCCCGTTAAAAGCAAATGGCAAGGACAAAAACAACAGCGAGTCACATGTACCATGAAAGCTATACATGCGCATGTTTTATGAACTTTCTCAACTTGTTATAGTTGATCGAAGAACGCACTCGAAATATGTAATGAATTAGTTGCACAACTGGCTTGGCAGCTACATATCTCTTAGTTTGAATACATTTTAACTACTATGACACAAATCTCTAGTTTTCAGCATTATCAAACAGCGGCAACACCAGCATTATCAAAAGTAAACGCTGCAGAGGTCCGTGCATGCTGGGGAACATGGATTCACAACACAAACAAAGCCTGCATAAGGTCCGTGGCTCGTGGATCCAACAAAATACAGCACAACTGCAGCCTGGCATGCGATTACATAGAGATAACTCCATGAACAACAGGTCTTGGAGCATGATAATATAGGAAGTGAAATACCCGCTGAGTGAAAACAGCTTATGAGATAATGTGAAGAGGAAAACCAATGCCTACTGGGTTTTATAAAAGATTAGAGTGAGAGCGAAGTAAACTGAGATCAGTATTATCATCTTGGTCGAAACTCCTGTATTGACAAGATTTTTAGATATCTCAGTTAAATATGGGATGCGTTTGAATGAATACCTAGCAGCTAGGATAATAAAATATTCAAGCCTGTTTAGAGGGGTTATGTCATGGCCAAAAGTGTCTTCACTTGTTTTTAGATTCTGAAGCCTACCATGAACAAATGGGCCCAGTACCCAGCTCAAATGGAAGCTTAGATATAGCCCTACCCAATGTGCATACTTAGAGCCCTGTGGGACACACCTTTGAGACCGTCGACGCAACAGAATTAGCCTCGAGATAGAAAATTCACACAGAGCTGTTGGTGTTTGCGTTGATTTTTCGACTTACATGCTGATGTTTGGAAAATCCTCTTGCAGGTGCGCACTAGACCTGTAGTTACACAAGTCTATATGGAGAAAATGTTCAACAAAAATATAGAAATAGGGTTTCAATATGCAGCTTGTCACTTCTTATAACTCGAAGTGACCGGCAGCGACCGGCGCGCGACACCGTTTTCAGCCCTTGCTGGATTTGCTGATGCCCAGCTTATGGCTTATGGATAATTCCAATAACCATTAATAGTGGTGTGCGGCTGCGGCCTATAATGTGGCACTGTCTTGCGAGCTTCTTCACCGCCTATTAGATCTGGTAAACTAACTACCTGACCAGACAGCCAACTAACCAATGACATAAATAATTCCTTCATGTCATTGAACTAACTAACCTCTTACATCATAACTGGTTAGCATGTTATCACACTGTAGTGACTGCTGTTTTACAGTGATCCTGAAACCACTTGGGTCCCTCTGCACAATATTCGGTTCCGTTGTTTGCCATGTTCATTGACCAAGACACTGGTTCCAAATATTTTTACGCTAGCCACATACCGATGTTATTTCTAGAAGCAAATTACAACTCTCAATGAAACGGAGCAATATAGACATCTTTTAGGCTTGTCTCGTTAGTCATTAATTTCATAGTACCAGGTACTAGTGGCTGTCAGACCGTGCAGCATATTGCTGCACAGTCAGCAACTCCCACAGCTGTGCTACTGCTACGGCAACGAGTGTCCTCTTTGTCTACAACATACGTGTGAGTAGAAGGGGTAGGGATTCTAACTGAATAGACGGTAAGTCGCAACCACTATCTATACATAGTAGAGCAATAACATGGGACCATGAAACATGGTTTGAGTTAAGCAAGTTTTCGAGTTATCCGAGGTCGACTCAACCGAGGTTCACTGTATATCAGTAGCCTACAAAGTGCGATCGCCTCGAATACCCCGCCCTATCGCGGAAAGTATATTCGATTTGGTATTGGAATTGTTGTACCCTACATTAATTGCCCGTTTACCGCAACAGAGGATTCGGCCAGTCGAAGCCGCTTTTGGACATGACGTAACCGTTTATGAACTCACATGTATTGCCACGCGTAAAAAATGGCCTTTGTTACCGATAAAAATAATTCTGTTCGGCAAATTACAAGGATCAACATGACTTTGAAAAATTGAAATCTCTCATTTAGTTTAATATAGATCAAAAACGGCACAAATAGTATGCTTTCAACAACCACTTGGCTGTGCGCATTAACACAAGACTGTCGTAAACAATACGTCAGAAAAGTCACGTAGTTTTGTAGGCGGTGGTGATGTTGATGGTTGGATGCGGTGGCTTGCTGATTTGTATTCTTGAAAAAAAGTTGCTTCACTGGGAGAAGTAGGACTTGATCAAATGGGATCGTTTCAAGGAGATTTCACACACCACGGAAAAAAGCGTGAGGTGGACAGGTCTTCCCAGTTTGAGTTGGTATCGTGAGTAGAACTTTTGACGTTTGTCAAAAATCAAGATGGCCGCCGTTTGTTGAACGTCGAGTCGCTGTTTATTTCTCCGGAGCTTTTATGGTGATTGTTCGGTTCTATCTGTGCGTAAATGGTAAACTGAGATTTGGGTGGTCTGAGTGAGAGTGGCGTGGAATGGTCGTGACTATGACTATAAATATCCGGAGGCGAGCATCTATCTGAATTGGGTAGTTCAACTAGTTCAAGTTCCAGTTGTATTCTACACTACACTACAGAGTACAGTCACAACGCACAAGTTAAATGACTTGTCGGTTTGATGGTCGGTTTTCTGAATAGTTTACCCTATATCCGCGATCTATGACATTTTAGCAGCCTAGGTAGTCCAGTACAAACCTTTGGATTTGTATTTGTTCCTAGAAACATGCATCACATAAGCGATTGCAATGCGGGAAAACCAGAACAAGGATTGAAGAACAATGCTGAGTCAGCGGCGAGTGTGAATCACCCACGCAAGCAGATGTATATATATATCTATACAGAGTTAGAGAATGCTGCTCTTTGGTTGTGTTAGGTAACAGTGGTGGGGAATTGTGAGTATTGCTATCATCCTTACCCATTTTTAATCAACCGCATATATGAACTAAACGAAAATGCTGGTAAACCTTAAAATCTCACTAGAATTTCACCTAAATGGCACCTTGCATACTATTCGATAGTCTAATGCTTTTATTTGCTGGCCGTTTTGTGTGTAGCCGCTCTGATTTCAGTCTCTTGATGACCTTTGAACCTTCTGTGGTCAACAATAATCCTCCCGCATGCAACCTCTAATGAGAGCACAGCATTTACTAGATGTGTGGAATTGAACTACATGTAGTTAGACATGCTTCATCAGTTTCCTCTTAACTGTATGGCACCTTGTACTTGTCTCGGAGGCTGAGGCGACCGTTTCTGCAGCAAAACGTGAGTCTCTGGTAATTCTAGCACTCTATCAATCATTATTATCCTTGTGGTGTTTGTGCTACTCATGGGCTTATTTAATTGCTGTTAGTACGGTCCCTTGGACGCTTGGTCCTCGCGCGATCGGAACACAGAATCTTAATGTAGATTGTCATAATCCTTCAATCCCTTGGATGTCTAAAAGTTGGGAAGGTAGCTAATGGAGTCATACGCTGAAGAACAGCATGATATCCGGGTGAACAGGGCGCTGCGAATGTTGTTTCAAATAACTTGTAAGCCAGCTTAACCATATCAGGTGTGTACATGCAATTACTGTTTGTACTAGCTCACTACTTAATAGTTGTTGTCTTGCCGCTGCTACGTTTGCAGCCAAATGCATTTTCTGATTGTAAGCCAATATAGTGAAGGTTGTTAGATGATAGTCTTGCTCTGTCCCACATCACAATAATACAGGGAGTCTGCGTTGCACAAACCTGCTTGAGTTCAGAACCAGCATGTTTAGCTGTCGTATATCCACGCTACAGCCGTGGCACTGCGCTTTCTGCTCCAAGGTCAGTCAGGCTATACTTGATTACCAGCTAGCTAGCTTTACCGTTTGAATCTAATTACTGGACAGATTTTTATTGAATCTCACTATGTTTGTGCTTTCCTATTTTGCTGTTAACCTCTTCCCAAGACCAGGTACTAGAGGGATACTTGCACTTGTGGATTTTGCTCTATTTCCTACTGTCAAGACTAGCTACTTACCACAATTCTGCCTACCTACGCCTGCTCTGGAGTAGCCGTCAGCACTCCGCACTGCCATCCTTATCTGTGATGATAAAGCACCTGACTGCCTGTCACCCAGCCCATCTGATTTATGTCTTGTCCAGCTTAACTAGAGGTAATGATGATTTTTAGTCTTAAACTCTGGTTTCCTTTAACTTGAGTACGGTCCCGGGGTCTCAACTGGCCCGTCTGTGCGATCGGAATGCTCTGCATCCCTCTGACATAATGATGCCATTGGTTCAAAGCATTGGCCATCACAGCTGTTCTCCTGACCCATTTCATTGTACAATCCAATATTGACTGGTTTGTTTACTGACACAATTTTTGTTGGCTTCCTCGCTGATCACTTTGGGCCCCCATTTCCTGCATGTGATTGTGTCTGTCTTAAGTAGCAGTGGCTCTATAATTTTCTAAGCAGGTCTGTGAATAACATAGCTGCACTCCCGAGCTAGCTGGGTGACACCTTCACATAGCAACACCTTCACCGTGATTCTCCCAGAAAATAATCCGGAATGGGCCGTCTCTGAATCTTTAGTTGTGCATAACTCTCTGGCTACTGATCGCCCGCAGAAGCGTCTGTCTACTGTTGCTTTCATAACCTAACATTATATCTTCTCCGTGCCATTGCATCCAGGTTAGTGTGTGCTAGCTTCACATGAATCTCAACCCCTTCTATTGCAATGAATTGTTTTGAATATGCTAACCTACAATAACCAGTCATTTGCTAATAAGCGCCCTGTTCTAGTTGTTTTGCTTACCAACTTAGCGAGTAGGCTTATGTAGATGTGTTGCTGGGTGGATTGGGTTTGCAGTTTGCTGTTCCAGACAAAGTCCGAAAGATGTGCAAAATGAAATGCAGGATTCTTTTGAAATCGATGGACTATTGGTTATGGTATCCTCAAACTTTGCGATAATTACGCTCAATATTTCACTATTTTCACATCTGTTCCACGAAGTCAGGAAAACCATCCGCTCTTCTGGTATAGGTTTTACTCTCTACGTTATTCTTCATTCTCCGCATAGGTAGGGTAGTATAACTACTTTCAGATCATTTGATTTGTCACGTTTGAGATTGCGTCCACCGGTGAAAAGGGAAGCTTCACGTCAAACAGAAAGCACCTTCAAAAAAGTAACGCTGAAATTTAGTCATTACATATTGTTAATCGTGAGAGTTTCATCAAGTTCTCGTCACGACTACAGGTATTGCCTGTCCTATCTCAAACTACCGACGCAACACCGCATCTATGTGCTGAGTTATACAAGGTCAATTTCCTGTGATCAGCACACCCGGCGAACTGTTTTGTGACATCTCCATAGGCAGGGCCGTAATTCTGCTTACGGGAATATTGAAGTTTTGAGGTTCTAATGGTTGAGTTACTGGAGATGTATAGCGAGTTTCTGTCACAAGTTCACCCAACATCTGTGAGGACCATAAAATAGGCATTGCCTGACGCCTGGATTCTCCCCGTGACCATTCCCGAGATTGATACTGATGTACTGAGTGCACACCAAAGTCTAGTGACTGCCCATTGGAACAACAAGGTATTGTGTAATTTGTTTAATTTTACGTTAGCCTGGGTTCTCCCAGTCTCACGCCAGTCTGATTTTGATGCTTCCAGTTGACCAAGAGCAGCTGAAGGCTGGGCCTGTCCTCGCACATCTGCTTTCATGGAGTTCAAGTCATCACATCTTGAAATGGTATCGCTCTATACTTGGTTCCTTTTTAAATCAACATATTCCTATCCTGTACAAGCTACCTGCTCTGCAATGTTACACCAGATTTATCAGTGACTCAAGTTTCAACAACTTCATTCTGCTAAGCTCCCATTGTGATATCTGATAGCAGCCCAACTCTAGCCATCTTGGCTCCATGAAGCTGGACCTACTCTGGTTGTGATCACTCCTTCAAAGGCTTATAAAGGAAGGGTATTATTCATCATAACCTCGACTTGATGGGTGATAGGTTATCATCTGAGCATCGCTTCTTACACGTGAAAGCACTGCAGGTCTCTAAAGGCATATCAGACTGTTCTCCAAAAATTCTGGTCCATCCCAAGTGGGCACTCTGGTTCGTCTAATAGCACTAAGACAAGCTGCAATCAATGATTATCGCTTCAGGAAGTCAAATATTGGACTCGAACAGTTAAAGACAAGTCCCCAGATGTTTGATGTCAACACAGCGCACAACTGAGCGGGGACGGCTGGGTGGGGTTTATGTCATTTTACCTTTCAGATTGAGGCAGTGCTCCTGAGCAAAACAGGAACTGGGTAGGAAAGCGGGAGCTGCATGTAAACTTGTCTAAACAAACAGTTTAAAGGTTAGACTTAGTGCATTTAGAATGAAAATGAGTGTTGATTTTCTTGCAGAGTGATTTATGTCGAATTGAGCGAGTGTGGGTTATCCACAATCTGAACCGTGGTGTGGAGACTTGAAATTTGAATTGCTGCGACGGCATGAACAATTGGGTGGGAGTATGTCTTATTACAGTATAGTCCGTGTCCGCGCAAATATTAGAGAGGGGATGTCCCTGATGTTGAAAAATCCCTGGTGCAGATCCTCCTATCCGTAAGATCACGGTCATACTGGAGTAATGTGTAGACTATTTCACTAGTATTTCAACATCTACAAATTCTTTTGAGAAAGACTGTAGCATGAAATGACTCGGGGAGGGTCCTGTCATTTTATCTTTCAGATTGAGGCAGCACTCCTGACCAAACAGTAACTACGTAGGAAAAACAATTGAAAGGTTAGACTTTTTGTGAAGGGACAAGTTTAGAAAAGAGAAGGTGAAATAGAGCTGCCGGACTAGATGTAGCCCGTGAGTTGAAAAGTGAATTAATGCCATCTACAGATGGTTAGAAGATGACTGCAGCACGGGGGGGTGGTTGGATAGGGTCATGTCATTGTATCTTTCAGATGGCGGCAGCGCTCCTGAGCAAACTCTAGGCTGTGTAGGGAGTGGGAAACAAACTGTTAAAATGAAAGGTTAGCCTTTTTTTGTACTAGTGAAGCTGTTAGTTGTGACTCTGTGGGTGTATCTCCGGGAGGGGTTCTTACATTACTTGCAGCCATATCTATTCACTAAGCCGGAGTAGGACTGCCATTGTCATGAAGGAACAGTGGTAGGAAACGGTGATTGGAAAAGTTGCTACAAAACAGCAGTCTGTGAGTTGGAATTGAATGTGATGTCATTAGATGCAGAACTGGGACAATCGGGAGGGGGTCTTGGTATTCTTACAGTTTAATTTGAACCAGAGCTATGACTAGAGATAAAAGGCTAACAAGCCGGAGTAGGACAGCCGTTGGTCATGAAGGAACGGAGTTGGGAAACAGATTAGAAAAGTCGCCACACGAAACAGCGTCCTGTGAGTTGGAAATAGATGTGATGTTATGGCATGCGCAACAGGGGCAATCCGGAGGGAGTCTTGGTCTTCTTACAGCCTAATTTGAACCGGAGCTATGACTAGGGAAAAAAGGCTCGAGTGTACAAAAATTTCTGACCGAATCAGTGAGGCAGATTATCTATCAAAATCACAGTTGGACTGCAGTGGCGTGTAAACCCCGACTACGATTGAATCTACCATTTGATCAAGGCAAGACAAGCAACTTGAGCACTACTTCTTAAACCATACTATTGCTTCAATGCATAAATTTGTGAAAATGACAAATGTGGGGATGGCTCGGGTAGGGTCATGTCAATTTATCTTTCAGATCGAGGCAGCACTCCTGACTTAAAACGGGTACTGCGTAGGAAACTTGCCTAGACCTTTTAGAAAGGAACGCGTGTGTGAAAGAAAAGGTGAAATGAGATAATCGCCAGTCTAGATGCAGCCTGTGAGTTGAATATTGAATTACTGCGGTGGCATGAGCAACTGGGGCAATCGGGTGGGAGTATGTCTTATTACAGCATAATCCGAGTCCGAGCAAA
>Ga0224501_10002717_pt1 | contig 13922 bp, 10 predicted proteins | sample SF_Oct11_sed_USG_4_FD_169105 | JGI IMG/M metagenome (GOLD analysis project Ga0224501, IMG submission 169105) | Sediment microbial communities from San Francisco Bay, California, United States - SF_Oct11_sed_USGS_8_1 | ecosystem: Environmental > Aquatic > Marine > Sediment | place: USA...
AAAGTATATTATATCTGTGATATCTCCAAGCTCCTCTGCTTTGTGGCTCAACTGGAAGAGGGCAACTCAAATGCAATATTAAACCTATAATTGAGACAGGGCAACTCCGAACCGGAAAACCCTCTACTGGAAAAATCAATTGTCTAGACACTAAAGATGGAGTGATGTCAACAAATTTCGACCTGTCTGGAGCGTTATCTTTTATCAAAAGCTGTCTATGGGATGGGTCAGTCACAAATTCGAAGATATGCCCTACGTTTTGGACTGACTATGTATATCATTGCTCCCTGTTTTGAGAGCTTAGATAAGATGGAGCAATTTTAGTCTCACTGGTCATAGTATACCACATATCATAGAGAGAAAAACGGCATCAAAGAGGACCAATTTGCTCTTTGAACATATCAGGTAAACCTATTAGAAATACAAAATAGGTATCCCGAATTAGATCTATACTCCATACCTCATCATCAGTAAGGTGAGAACTCATCACGGAGGTGTCCGGGCTCGTCTTATTGAAATTAAGAGATTTCACAGAACCTAAATCTGGTTTAGGAATCTCAGGCTCTGGGGAGGGTGTCTCCTCCCGAATTATGATGAACTCCATTTCCTCCTCCTCTTCTGGTTCTGGTGTCTATAGAAATACAGCCAGCATACCATTAGTTTTCGGTCTCAACTTTTGACGGGCTATCACAGCAAAGATGATGATTACACTGTAATGAGATGTAATGAGACAAGATACTGAAGAATAAGATGAAGAATAAAGATATGTGATTATGGTCACCTAGAAACAATTGACCATGCTAACCGTTTCATTCAGCTGGTCTCGCCGAACTGGTTACTACGAAAGGAGGGGCAACTCTGATATCAGTATATTGGGGAACTGGTACTTGGGGAAGTGGTCAAACCAAACTCTTTGACACCCTATAACAGTTTTCTCATAATGATGTACCAACTGATAAGTTTCACATCATTCACTCACAGGGTGACACTTGTTACAATTTAACGTTAGTTGAACCATGATATCGCTATGAGCAGCTCGCCTGTGTTAACAACAGCAATCCATACAGAGGATTATAACACTGACACTCGAATGACTGGGTAGTAGTTGTGTACAGACATTTGGTTACTACAAATGATCGTACCCTTGAAGCTTGATTGACGACGCCCAGATATTCTTGTATGCGAGGATAACTAACGGGGGTATTTCTGGGGGCTTTCAATGTTAGGAAGTTCACACACAAACACGTTTACCTTCCACTCCTCATACTCCTCCTCCTCCACCTCCAGGGGTGGAGGGGTCAGCTCTTTAGGAGGTTCAGGAGTTGGCGTCTTGGGCTGATCAGATAATACAGTGTGTAAGCATTGCTAGCTATAGATCGCATGACAAGGACGAACTCAATTGTCAGCGAATAAGGTTGACCGCTAGTGAACACAGAAACTGAAATTGATACATGAACTAAGCGATCCAGGTTTTGAATCAAGATGGGTCAATAATAATCATTGTCATGATGTGTTCGGTGGCTTGCTGGCATCTACTAGCATTACACAAAAAGAAGCATACGGATAAGAAATGTTCACCTTTGGTGGGGGAGACGGTGAAGGTGGTTTCTCAGTCGCTTTCTTTTTGCCCTTGGATTTGGCTGGTGCTTTCTTTTTGGGTGGGGCGGCTTTCTTTGGAGTGGGTTTAGCCGCTGCAGGCTTCACTGAAAGGCGTAGAACATAGGCCAATGTCACCGGTCTAGTACCAACACAAATGACCCCACACAACACAGATCCTGTGGGATCATTCACTGTTTTAACACTAGAGTCGAGGTGTATGTCGGTGTTAACTTGGGGCGCAGGCCAAAGGGTGCATCAATGATAGAAAGAACTATTCATACACTGGTTTAATGACACATGCATGGAGAGCTGATTCCAGTTCAGGCATATTACATGCGGACGGGGTCAAGTTTCTAATATGACATATTAGAACCAAAAACTACATATATGCCGAGGTTAGTTTTAAGGTACTGCCACACCGGCCGATTCGCTGGTCGAGTTATCCTCACAGCTTCGCGGTCGCGGAGTTCTTTTCACATCTTCGAAAATGGTCAGAACATGAAACAGAAGAAATTGAGGTTTTGAGCGGGAATAAGTCACTTTGGCTGAAAACACTAAGGGATAACAACTAATGGTAATAGTTCTTTTTGAAATTCAGCTGAAATAGTAGCTCAACCCAGTACCAGCAACGGTGATGAAATCGCAAAAACATTTCATGGCAGTTGCCGACTTGATGAACTGGAAGCACTGTTATTTGGTAATAGCTTATTGGTTTATTTCAGTTAGGGTGATTCATTCCTGTTCAGAACTCCAATTTCTTAGCTTTTTGTCCACTTTCAACAAAGAAAGGGCAACCCTGCAGCCCGGTCAGCGCTAACGTTTAGCTGGCCGGAAAATCGAATAGTATGGTAGCACCATTAGTTTGTCATGTTAATCTGTAAACCAAGGGTGACTTTGGTCAGGTTCGGGCAGGTTAAATAATGGTAGTGTAATAGTGTAATCAAGTGAATGTGCATGGCCTTGCTCAGGCACTAATAGGCCATTTACAACAAGAAACTACCATTCTCATCATCTTCCTCTGAAATGCATCATGAAATTAACAATTTACAAGAGGCGCGATAGAATACATGCTGCAAAATGTGGAAGACATTTGCGATAAAGCAAAACAAACATTGTGCTCTCTGAAAAACAGTACAGTACGGTAAAATATCTATGTGCATTACAATTGATAACTAATACAGAGCTGATTACCCGGAAGTTTGAAGATGTTTCGACTTGCCGGGTGAGGTACAGAACTCGGCATAACAATATTTATCAATTCTGTTTTAGAGTCACCCGACGGCGGTAATTTCCGCTTCGATCGATGAACTTAAGAAACACAGAGAAGTATTTGTTACCATGGAAGACGTTAATATCAAACCACACTCTTAGGCAATGACCCTCTGAAGTGTGTGAAAATGGCCCTGAATTGACGTCATTGGTGTGCAAATGCAGACGAGTTACCGTAAGTGCGTACGAAATTTCTTCAAAATTCCGTTCGATGATAGATGGATTCGCGTCCTCGTGACCGAAATTTTGGAAAAATTTCGGTCGCGAACACGCAAACACACAGTCACGGTGAGGAAACGCTGTTGAGTTCTAGATAGACTTTGATCGGATCAGAGTTGTCCTTTCCCATGCAACTTAAACTCATCAGTTAAAGCCAAACGATCGTACGCCATTCGTTATCTCAGCGAAGTAATCAAGCCTCTTTGTGGTAACCTTGAAATTTGCCTAAACTACTACTTTCGGTTGCGGGATTCTATTCGCATGCTTCCGGTCGTAGATCGCGACCGAAAGTGAAAGATGCTCTTTTGGATCGCGCTTTTCGGTCGCGCTCTTGAGCAGTTTAGCGGATTTCAGTTACAAACACTCCGAGCACACAAATGTACCTAATTAATACATTTTTTTCTAATTTAATCAAATAGGTCTGCTGCAGTTTGTAGGCAATCACGGATGTTATGAACTAATATACCAGACATATTCATATATTTGCACCCATATTATGCACTGAATCACTAGGGAGCACTGAGGGAACGAATGGCTCACCAAGCGAGTCAATCTACGCTAGTAGGTGGAATCGCTAAAATCCCAGTTCCATAGCGGGGTGTGCAACTCCTCAAGTTCTTAAATATGGGAACGAGAATGAAACGCTCTCCCATCATTTGAGCATTGACACCCAAGAATAATCTCAATTAAGTCCCTTCATGGAGCTGTGCTCTTTGATTACCACATGGGAAGAAGGATTAGATGAGCACAAATCAAAGGTTTTTGGTAGTTTGACATAAGTAGCCAACAGATCAGATGTTATACCTTTGGCTGCCTTCTTCTCCTTAGTAACTTTCGCAGGCGACGGTGGGTCTAGTGGCGTGTATATTGTTTCCTTCTTCTCTGGTACTTTACCAACCACAAACTCGGTCTCATGAGCGACTTGACCATTCTTAGACGACTTGGCTACAAAAAGATACCACACATAAGATACTTCAATAATATACCTATTGATGATGGTTTTGTTCCCATTAGCTGCTTTTTAAAAGTGTTAGTGAACTAAAAACATGATCTGGCATCATACCCTTGATCTCATTTCTTGGAAGATCTTGTTCAAAAGCTGCCTCAAAAGCCTGATAAGGTACGACACAATAAAATGGTGGGCGGAGCTTAGAAATTCCCGTCGGATTCATCCCCATCTAAACATGGATCCGGTAGTCAAGCTGCTGACTCACTATATAGGCTTATATGATGTAAATAGAAAATGAAGTTGTTTTCGCTGTTTTAGCAATTTGTTAAAAAATTCACTCAATGTACAATGTATTCATGATATAAACCATATTTTGTGACTTTTTGTTAAGAATACAAAATATGAAAAAATAATTTGGTGTCAGCATGGCCGCCGATTGATCTCGCTTAGCAAGGCACCGGATATAATGATCGTTTGGCCTTAGCAAGGGCTATTGAGTACAAACTGTCCTTGGTATGCATTACCAAGAACTGAATAACAAGTAACCACAGGAATCTCATCACCCTAGCCATCAGGCATCATGCATGCCTGCTCGTAAGTGGTAGAAAAAAATCGCTAGTTTGCTAAGTCAACAACTTTTAGGCCGGAGAGTACAAAGAGTTTGACTCAGTCCCGCCGTGCTTTTACCGACTGTCTAAGGTGAATCCGATGCAACCTCTTATAGACTTTAATCTCAGAAACCCACCTGAAGATTTCTTTGACTTGGAGGTTTCTGTGGGGCTCTCACCCTTTTGTGTTGAAGGTGTTTCGGCTCCCGCCTTGGGGATAGATACGTTGCCATCGCTGGCTATTGACTTAGCCATCGATACTGAGGACTTGGCAACGGACACTGCTGATTTAGTAGACTTGGCAACAGATATGGTTGATTTGGCAGATGGCGCTTGGGGTGTGGCTTTAGATAGCTGTAAAAAATTAATATTGTGAGTGGAAAATTTTGGGCGAGAAACTGTATCACACTTGCGCTATCTCACTTTTCTGCGATCGTATTGTCCTGCTATCCCACTGCCCCGTGCCCCATTATCCAACAACCCCACTCTTTGAGACATGTTGACCAGTTTCTAAATACACCAGAGTGTGAAAAGTAAATGTTGGTCAAGATAGAAGAAACACAAGGAGGAAGTGTCATACTAAGAAGAACTATAATTAAAAGAACAAGCATAGCATAGGCATCCAGTTTTTCATGGTTCCTGACTGGTGACAATACATAATTTTCAGTTTGATGGAACATCTCGTATGTTTCTTAAAATTTACATGTATTAATGTATTACATGTATTAAGCTATCCAAAGCTTTCTTATAGGAGAAACAAACCTGAGCCTCTTCTATAATCTCATCAGGAGCTAGCAGTTCAGAAATGGAAGATTTGGCAGAGGGAATGGTTGTCTTGGATCTAGCAGACATGATTGCGGAAACAGTTCCAGTGTTAAGGGGGGTCTCTGGCTGAATGAGTGGATCATCAGCCATGGATACCACGGATGACCGAGTTCTACGCGAGTGTTCAGAAACAGTCTGCCGTGTATCTAGAGGTGTCTACAAAGGCATGCTAAGTCTTAGCTGGAAGACACATTGCTATGAAAACAAAGACATACAACACAGACAAGCACATAGTGAGATCACGGACAGTAAACCAGTTGAGGACGTTAGACAGTGAGATGACATGGATTATAATGTACAGGTATAATTATCCTTAAAGGTTGGATGACAAGGCAAATTTTTTTTGGCTTATTAGAATCATGGTGTCTCAAAACCTACCTGCAGTCCAATAAAAGTTCATACTGAGCAGGCGATGTAGTAAAAATACGGTTAAATCTTGGAATTCTCAAATGAATTTTTTTTCATTCAGTTGAAATTTCCCCGCGTGGCATAAATTGTCGCAAAAGGCATCACAGCGGGTAGCCAAAGTCCAACTTTGTCACACTTCTCACTACTGGGATCGAAGTATGAGCACGAAATGGGCCCAAAACGATAACAAATACCTATGAATTCACTGAGTTTAGCTTAGTCCTAACACTAGTCTACCTCGCAATCAAAGTGAGTGACACTAGGTCGGTGACCGAGTGAATTCACTCACCTCTTTCGAAAACGGTCTTTCAGTCTTAGTTTGTGTTCATTACTAATAGCCAAACAACTGGTCTTATTGCATAAACAGGCCAACAGTATGTTAGCAACCTAGTCCTATTCCATGTGGCTGTCTGACGCTGTAATCTGTACAGTTTTCTACCAGTTGAAGCCATGCCGTCAACTCTACCCTTCAGCGCGATCGTTGTAGCAGGTTATGCGCATCCCCTGGGATTCCCGGGTAATATCGCTTTACACTTGTTTTGACAGACCTGGAGCAAGTAATGCCATTTTAGACCCATTCTCAGCGCTTGTGTACAAACTTAGGCATGTCTCAGTGATGATGAGGTGTCCCAAATATTGGGACACTCTCTGTAAAGCCAGGTAGAAAATAACCAACTTTGAGTGCCTGGCCATTGACTAGTCATCAAGCTCGCGATATTATATGTCATATAAATCCCCGATTAGGTTCCGCCCTTTTAAAAAAGTTTTTCCGAGGGTGCCAACTTTGCAATCTCTAGCATGGATGTAAGGACACTTCTGCTGTGCCTATTGCACTGTAATTTGACTCAGGTAGGTTTGGAGGCATGCTGATTCTGATCAGCCAAAGATATTTGCCTCATCATCCAACCTTAAACCACTTTTCTACCAGGGCCATATCTATTAAAGTGCAGAATCTTCTAGAATATTTCGGTGACACTGGAGGTGGGTGTGTGTGTGTGTGTGTGTGTGCATTTCTAGACCTGTCTATACCGTGAGCTCTAATACATGACAGTGGTGGGTGACGTTGGATGGTGATAGTGATAGGAGAATTTAACACGTTGTGCCATGAATTTACCATGATCTCTCGTGCCTCGGCATCACCATTTTCACCATTTCCTTGACCGCCAAAACTCTGGATAAACATAGGTTCTGGCAGCCGGGGTAAATCTATTGCCGCTGACTCTAAGATTTTGTCATGAGGAGGGACAGGCTCCTCGCAGATTTGAAGAGAATCTTTGCTGCCTGCTTCTGAATTTTCTTCCGCAATATCGGCCAAAGCCTCATCGAATTCAGGGGATATCAGGGCTTGATGGGTTAACTTAGAATCTATGGCTAGCTCTTGCTCGGAAGGTGACTTGGGTGAGAGGCCGGCACTATCTGACAACTCAGGAGTCTGTAATATGCATATCAATTGCAAAGGTAGAAGATTGTGGGACTATGAATTATTAGAGTGGGCTCAGCCACAACAGATCTGACAGACTGGCACTTCCTGGAAAACGGGTGTTGGGAGACATTGAGGTTTGAAATTCTATGGAGAGCATGCAAAGCTTCTAAAGGGTACTACAACGGAAATATGCGCATACAAAACTATGATGGAAATGCTATACAGGAGAGCGCAGAACAGCTTCATACCTCGCCGGCCGCAGATGGTATAGACACAGTTCGCCATTCTACACTAGCAACGCGAAACTCGTTCTCACCTGAAACCCAGTCAGAAGGTCAATTCATGCATGGCACCATGAGCAAAAATACAGAGAGGGTAAGCCAAAAATGGTAGGTATTGTAACACATAAACTGTGAGAATAGGACTATTCTCAAAATCGGGATGATGGCCGATCACTGAAGATTCTGCTGATCTTATCTGCTCGGTTTAGTCAGCGAGAAAAGATTCTCGGCAAGAAAACTCGATGTTTGGGTTGGGGTTTGGGGTTTAGTCAGCGAGAAAAGATTCTCGGCAAGAAAACTCTATGTTTGGGTTGAGTCGAGAATTGCAGGAGTGTTACACAGCCATGGGAGGGTCATTTTCGACTGCAGGGCAGGTTTTCTCGGCGATTGCAGCGAGTCGAGTTTTGACCTTTGGACTCTACTGACAGAGTGAAGCCAACTAATTTTGAGCTTTTTATTCTTGTAAGTTGGATATAATGAAGCAAAGTCTGAAAAGTGTTTAAATTCATTATATTGTTTGAAAAACTCATTATTTTTTTGTTTTTATTGTTTAAATGGAATGATATTATGGAATGAGATCTTACTCCACGATCAGCCGCCATTGTACAATAAGAAGATAAATCTGTATGTGTGTGATTTGGCTTCCCGGTGGGGCTCACGTGAGCACGATCAGCGAGAAAACTCTATGTTTAACTTGGGTCGCGTTGGGTTTTTTAAAACTCACTGCGAATCAATCTGCCAATTCTCGGCGAGTAAACTTGACGTTTAAACTGGACATTATCTCAACATTGGGATGATGACCCTGGATGAAAAATACCATGTCCAACTTGAAATTTTACTGCCGGCTTATGAATTGTTACCTAACTCATTGGAGGTTTCACCGGCACTGACTATAATGAAAACATAGGTTAATTCACTCGGGAGATGTGTCACACCCAGAGGTGACAGATAGCTAGGATAAACAGCAACCAGCTGCCATGTTAGAAAATTGGAAATTGAACATGGGACCTGAAAATATTTCACAACTACCTCCATACTATACATACATTACACCATACATTATATATGTTACAGTGAAGAAAAATGACAACAAAGACCGTATATTTCAAACTTTGAGACAATGGTTGTAACAAAAAGGACTCATGACATGTGTTGTGGTGCATGAGCATGGATTTCTTACTGGCTGCAGCCTTTGTACATGGAGTCTCAGTGTGTCCACTTGGTATGCTGACTTCACTCTCCATGCTCAGTGCAGATGTACGACGTGATGTCTTCTTGCTGTCCTCTACCACAAATTCGTCAATCTGCTGAACTGTAAAACAAAGGATCTCTCTCTGTACTACCAATAACTTGATAATTATTGTACAGCCTGAATTCTTCGGAGCAAAATTTTATCATTATATTCTGATTGAATCAAAGAGAAAAAACGAATAATATATTGTTGTTGAACTTGAATTCAGACGTAACAGAATCACACTATTGGAAAGAATTATTGACAAAATCCTACCAGAATTGAAACATAACTATATGCATGAATGCATTTGATGTAGGGTCACAAGTCTTACCAAGGTCCTCCATGCCCAACTTCAATACTTCACCGAATGTCTCAGGCTGTCCTTCCCCATGGACCAACAGAGACTCCTAAAATTAAATGCCAACCAATGAGAACAATTGGGTACTGGAAATGAGAACTGGGTGACTATTAGCCATGCTAGTGATTCAGTGATACTGGTAGATAAGGCTCAATCAGTGACTAAGCATGGAGTGGTGCAGCTATAAAAGCATCTGTTCATGCAGTCTGATTGATAGCGAATGTGTGTATGAACACCGAGCGTGGCGTATTGGTAGAGAGAACAGAGGCACAGAGACAGAGATGGTGGGAGTAACCTCTCAAACCAACCACTCAGTGCAGTCTACAGATGCGAACTGTGCGAAAGGACCTTGCGACAGTGTACAGAAAAACTTAACCAATCGCATGAAATGGACATGGCTGATGTACTAGCTTCGTAAGTTACACATGCTGTATTTCTGTTTTATGCGAGACTGATATTCTATTTATAACTGTCTAAGTGGAAAGTCATTAACCCATCCAACTATTAGAGGACAAAGACACTAATAAAATTTGGAAAAAAATTTAAATTATTGGTTCAGAGAGAGAGGGAGAGGGGGAGGGGGAGGGAGAGGGAGAGGGTAACTCTTATTTGTCATTAAACAACAGATTGATAAGCCTAAAGATTTATCTGTCCCGACAACGACAATAGAAAACTATATTTCTCACTGGTTCATAATTCGCCCAAGTTGTCTCCTCCTCTAAACACCCTCGACTCAAACAACCTAGCATAGCAGGATGATGCATAGGATAGCATTAGATAGTGTGAGGTAATGTGTAAAGTACATTAGGCTGTTCAGAAATGCTGAATGACATAAGCAGAGGTTGTGGAAACAATAGAAACAGGCACTTCATGGCTTATGACTTGCGAATAGATGCGTGTTCCAATGAACCATGCATGGTATGTTTGTACAAGTTGGTAGTGTAGATGCGGGGGCCATCAGTAAAATACACATGGTACTTCGTGATACGTACATCAATGGATCTGCATAAAAATGTCCCAATGAATCGGCTTGTACACCTACTGAGTTCTGGCAAGCTCTCAGTTCCGGTGGCTCAAATTACACGCTAGCTCATGGTTTGTTGTGGGCTTATCATAACGGTACCCGTTAGATTGCCATACAGTTACTCGGCATTGCACTCGTGATGAGACCATAATCCCAAAGGCAGTATTTGTCCTAGTGCTAACCGATGAGAGTCCAACCTTAAAAGGTTACTGCGCTACGGGATCAAATACCAAATTATCATTGTTGGTTTCCATTTGTGAGCTAAAACGTTATATACCTTCTTTCAGTAATGACTATTGTCCAGCGTATATTAACAAAGGTAGGTTTATTAAGCTGTATACCAATCTCCTGACATGGCATGGCCTCATAGAGGTGGTGACGGGATGGGTATAAAATTAGCGAATAATATTAGTGAGATAATGAAGATGCTAGGATCACATCTCACTTGATAACTGTTTTGAATTACCAAATAATTAATGCTCTCAAAAAAATTAACTTTACCGTATTTTTAAAGTAATTAGTAAAATATCAGTCAAACTTGTAATACTATTAGTACTGCTGGTCTTTCTGTTGTACTACTTTTGGTTAAAAAGAAGCGGAGTTCTCTACGAATGAATCATGCATAAAAAGAGATGGCGTCCATCAACTGATCGCCACCAACCTCCCAAGTCTATTCGTGCAGTCTTCTAGCTCAACATTAGGTGCATTCGCGTGCTCGGGTTTCACGACCGAAATGGATTTCAGTCGCGAAATCTGCTAAATTGGGCAAGAGCGCAACCGAAAAGTGCGATCCAAAAATGCATCTTTCACTTTCGGTCACAGTCCGCGACCGAAGCACACGATCAGAATCCCGCGGTTGAAAAAAGGCGTTAGCCTTGTAGTTTAGGCAAATGTCAAGGTTACCGCAAAGAGGCTTGATTACAGCGTTGAGATGACGAATTGCGAACGATCGTTCGGCTCTAACGGCGAGATTAAAGTTGGGAGAGGACAACTCTGACCTGATCAATGTTCATCCGGAACTCAACAGCAGTTCCTCACCGCGACTGAGTGTTCGCATGCCCGCGACCAAAATTTCAGTTGCGAGCATGCAAATGCACCTATTGATCGGCTTGACTGTATGTTGGCCATCTTACATTATAAACCTGGTGCCAGATATCGGCCATACTCAGTATTGAGGAGATAGCATCTATTACTATTACGTTGGAACTGCTAATGCCCAGCTTGATGGCTGCAATATATTTATACATGCGCATAAATACGTATTCAGCCGGTGACATGTAGAACCATAGATTAATTTCTTCATTTCCCCACCGCTGATGATGCATGCCAACACAGATCAGTGCCAATCCCAGCCCGTGATAAAAAGGAAGGGTTGAATACCGGAAGGACATCAAGATGCTAAACCCATGCCAAACTCTAATGATGCGGCCTTCAAGAGTGCTCATTGATGACCCCTCAAAGCGTGAATGCTGCTCGAAGAATTAAACTTTGATATTCTCTTTTTATTGACAGTGTGTTAACACAGGAGTAGATCATGTTAGTATTAAAGCTCAGTATTCCGCTGCAGAATAGCCTGATAGTAAATCTTCGATACTGTCGCTCATAGCAGCAAACTGAGCGAGCTTTTTTCTGTTTAAAGGACCTGCTACAAGATGGTAGTTGTGTGATACACTACTCGCTAACCATAAATAGCAATAAATTCACTATTCACATTCCTAGCTACACACTTGCAACCAATATCCGGAAACTATGATGGTTTCCCCGCAGTCAGATGACTGAGGCCACTGAGACTGCCTAGTTGGTGTCGTTCCGCCGTTCCCTTTCCGGTCAAACAGTTGTTTAAAGTCGAGTGTGGAGATTTTGCTCATATTCAAACTGAACTAGCCGCTACTTACATGTAAATTCGGCCAGATTTCATTTTATAATCACTTCTAATGCCCTTGTACTCATGTCATGCGATTGTTTCTTGCTCCGTGACGATGAATGCTCCCAAATTGGCTCAAATAAGGTTTCAAATCAGACATAGTTGCTCATTCCATGAACTTTACAGCCTTTAGGTGCCCATGGGCTATAGAAATGCTTGAGCCAATCAGCGTGTGCCTTGTAGGCGCGATTAGCAATTCTGTTAAGCATCCTAGAACTACTATTTTTTGCGCAAACCAGCTATCATGGATTCGCACGGTGATTCTTTGCGTAAAGCTTTTCACGAATTTGTCACAAATTCACCATCAACTGGCAGGCTCTGAAGTCATTGATTATAATGATTGATTGAAATTTCACACAAAAAGCCAACCTGTGACTTCACTGCTTTCTTGTGGATTGTTTTGCAAAACCCCGGAAACTTTAAACTACGCCATTGCAGTGATCATGACAACAACATTCTTCCTATTTGGGCTTCTTTCGGACTGAATTAGAGTGTGTCTGATGAAGAGAAGCTGATTCTGGGCATGCTCAGTGTCCAGCTCAGGCAGGAACTTCCTTCATTTGGGTGTTGGCCACACAGCAACTAACAGTATATAACTCCCGGCTACCATTGTGCCAATTCTAGGCCAGTTTACCACAGAAAAACACTTTTGATTCAGGTTTCAGAATTTAAGGAGGCCACCCACACTACGCTGACAGCCGCCCATCTGATCATTCAGAATGCCTTTCAAGACTGTAGTTGCCTGTTGCAAATTAGAGGAGTGTCACTTAACGAGTGTGTTGCAACTTTTACCAATATGTGATTAACTAGAAAATAGGGTCATTCAGAGTGGTGCAGGGTCACTATGTTTGGCAATCAAACTTGACGTCTGGTGCATCTTACTAGTGCACTTTTATCAAAGTCATTGCTTTCAGGCCTAATTGATTATAAATTATAAGTTGTCAGTCTGCCAAACGATGTATAGCACATATTATACATATGACACGTGGTGTTTGCGCATACACTACTAGGTGTTTGGTGCCGATGAGGCAAGGCGCTCCTGACACCCGGAAAATCTCACCCTAATAATCGGCGGTAATGTTTTATGGTCCTCACTGGCTACTGAGCCAGCTAGGCATTCCTTTTTATTGTGGTAATGGCCTTCAAATAGCTGACATGTTGGCAAGCTCAATGCATAAGAATTCATTCTGTATGGATAGCTGCTTGCAAATGTATATCAATCGACTGAGTAAGTCATCATATGTAACATAATGTGTGTTCACCTCATTGTCGGTGACGTTCTTCTTTGATACGCGCCTTTAGCTAGCCACCCACTCTAAATTGTTAGCGTGGCTTTAGATCAATACGGTAAAAATAATGGGGCTCTCAACCTCCCAGGACCGTCGATTCAGTCTTTCACTCTAACTTTCTGAAGTATCAGAGTTTCACTGTGTGATGCGTAGGCAGATGTTTTAGGTTGACTGATCCCCAACCCGGAGCGATGATAATGACCAACACGTGGTGCTCCAGTCTGTAAGCCAGTTAGAATACAGATACTCCATGAGTTATCTTCTCTTCCATTTATCTGAGAGCAGAAAACTCCAAGTAATTCATGCAGTTATAACGATGCGCTGTCATTCAGGGCACCAACTTTGTATCAGAGGAAGTTAGATCACTGTTCAAAGAAAGTGTGCAGTTATTCTCCGGGGCGTTAGCAGCCAAAAAGCAACAACCTAAATAAGTGGACGTAGTTTATTGCGGTCCTCATCCGGCTACTGTGCCAACTAGGCACCCCTTTTTATTGCCGTAATGACCTCCAAAT
>Ga0224501_10002718_pt1 | contig 13920 bp, 13 predicted proteins | sample SF_Oct11_sed_USG_4_FD_169105 | JGI IMG/M metagenome (GOLD analysis project Ga0224501, IMG submission 169105) | Sediment microbial communities from San Francisco Bay, California, United States - SF_Oct11_sed_USGS_8_1 | ecosystem: Environmental > Aquatic > Marine > Sediment | place: USA...
GCACCCTTAGGGACAACCCATCCCGCTTGAGTGAACTCACCAGTGTTTGGCGCTACATATCACACTTTCTAGATTTTCGCAGAGATGGCATCAGGAACTATGAACTGGGCTTTTATGTGCCGAAAATACAGACCTTGATGCGAAGCGATACAACCATACTAGGTTGCAACTTCTCACTACATCGTGATGATTTGATGTCAATAAATGGGTTTGATGAGGCCTATGAGTCACCTGGTCTCGGAGAGGACACCGACGTGGAGATTAGACTGAAGATGGATGGTTCTCGAATAATTAATAACAAGAGTATTGCGATACAGTATCATCTTTATCATCGTAAGGAATACCGCGTAATTCAAGATAATCGAAGGATCCTCGCAAAGAGAAAACAGCTGGCAGTACCCACGTGTGAGAACGGTATCACATCGCACAGCATACATGTACAAGACAACTTAATATGATGTCATTCACATTAGCCATATTATTTATAGTAGAATGAATAGAGCCTCACCATCAATCACTTCCAGCAATGAGGTCTAGATGAAAACCATTACATCTACTCAAGATCTTGCAATAAACGGTGCATCCCCTGCGTTTAACGAACCGTTACACGTTGGCTATCCAAACTTGGGAAACAGAGAGGCGTTCCTTAAATATGCTGATGATATTTTCGAAAGAAAACGACTTAGCAATAACGGTCCGTTAGTACAGGAGTTGGAGCAACGAATCGCAGAACACCATCAGGTTAAACATTGTGTGGCAATCTGTAATGGAACAGTTGCTCTAGAAATTGCTATACGTGCGCTTGAGTTAGAAAAGGAGGTCATTGTCCCTTCATATACCTTTATCGCAACAGCACACGCTTTGCATTGGCAAGGTATCAAACCAGTATTTGCGGACATAAGTTCAAATACTCACAACATTGACCCAGAGTCAGTATCAAAATTGATAACACCGGACACCACCGGAATTATCGGCGTCCATTTATGGGGTAGACCAGCACCTGTTGATGAACTTCAATCATTGGCTGATGAAAAAGGCCTCAAGCTCATGTTTGATTCGGCCCATGCTTTTGGTTGCTCTCATAATGGCGTTATGATTGGAAATTTCGGCCAGTGTGAAGTACTCAGCTTCCACGCAACTAAATTTTTTAATACTTTCGAAGGTGGTGCCATTCTCACTAATGATGACAGTCTTGCTGGCAAATTCCGCTTGATGCGCAATTTTGGATTTTCTGATCTTGATGATGTTACTCACCCAGGGACCAATGGGAAGATGATCGAAGTTGCAGGTGCAATGGGTTTAGTCAACCTGAATTCTCTTCCTGAAATAATCGAAAAGAATCGTGAGAATTATTTTGAATATATTGCGCAGCTTAATGACATTCCAGGTGTTTCATTGCAATATTATAACGAATCTGAAAAGAACAACTATCAATACATAGTTGTTGAATTACAAGATGATTGCATGTGCTCAAGAGACGAGATCATTCATGCATTACGTGAAGAGAATATTCTCGCTCGCAGATATTTTTGGCCTGGCTGTCATAACATGCTTCCCTATCGGACGATAGATCCTCATGTCGGAAATCATTTGCCGAATACAAAAAAAATAGCTGATAACGTAATTGTTTTGCCTACAGGAACCGCAATTGGTAAATATGAGATAAATACTATTGCAAGCATCATTCGTGTCCTTATCGCATCACAACACTAGTTTTTCCAAAGAGTTTGTATGCAATGATGCCGAAAATGCATTCAACATGAATTTAATCTTCAATTCGTTTTAATATATTAATTTTACAGCCTTAAATGACATAGTTCACGCCATGAGTGATAATTTTGATCCAACTTTTGATGTTGTAGAACACCTTGGTATCGACAAGCCAATCAATCATGCCAAGCCTCTAATCAGTGTCTGTATAACAGCATATCAACATCGAGATTATATTGAACAATGTCTTGACTCTGTATTGGCGCAGAAGTGTGATTTTCCATATGAGATTTTATTGGGAGAGGATGAGTCGAGTGATGGAACTCGTGATATATGTATTAAATATGCTGAAAATCATCCAGATAAAATCCGTTTATTTCTTCACAGTAGAAAAAATAATCATACTGTCGCAGGTGGCGCGACAGGAAAAAATAATTTCTTAAACAATCTCAAATTAGCCCGTGGTACTTATATTGCATTCTGTGATGGAGATGACTACTGGATTTCTGATGAAAAACTACAAAAGCAAGTTGTAGCATTATCTCAGACTCATGATTCTCTGATCTGCTTTCACCGAACAAGATGCATTGAAGACAACATCGGTGACTGTGGAATTGTTGGTGACTTTGGTAATAACAGTGATTTTATTAACATAAGCACCATTATTAGAAAGCGTGGCGGTGCAATGCCTATGGCTAGCATAATGATAAATCGACAATTGATATCATTAATCATTGAGCATGCTTACAAACTATCTGGTCTTCATTATTTTATTCAGGCAATCGGGGCTGTTAGATCTTCTTATGGCGCACTATATTTGCCAGAAACAATGGCCTGCTATCGTCGAAACTCAAGTAGCTCAGTGACATTTAATCTTTATAACACCACCAAAGGAAAACTGGAGTCATCTAAACGTAATCTATTAATGCTCAACATTATTCAGGATCTTTCTGACACATCACTACAGTCAACTATTAGGAATGCACGAAATAAAATCATTAGAAAGGCTATAGCTAGTGAACTAATTGATGTTATGGACATAAAAGAACTATGTCGTGCTGGTAACGTTAGTTTATTTCATTACGCTATACTTCCCTCTGCAGCAAAATTATTAATTAAACGCATGTTAACTTCATCTAGAATTAACTAATTCTCAATTAAGTCTATATTAAAATCATGTAAACCTGAATTGCCATCTAATTAACTCATCACATCACACATCAATTGACATCATCAATACTGAGCTCAAGAACATCGTCACTAATATTGCTATTCATATAGAACGGCATAACTGATTTATTAAGTTCAGTTGACACAGGGAAGTTATTATCAATATTCTCCTTTTTAAAATAGGGCATATCATGGATGCATAATTTTCTGTCCGAAAGTAATATATTTCCATATTCTGCAAATATACGGTCTAATTTACTCATATGATATGTACTGTTATGTGAAAAATTATTTATTGTAATATATTGATAGTTACTGATAACGTTTTCAGGGATCGTATAGAGCTCAATATCATCTATCCGCGAAATCATCTTTTTATAAGCCTTATATATCATCGAATTGATTTTTGATAAATCATCAATACGAGAGAGATATTTACTAACTAAACCTGCCTGAATCTCGGAAAACCTTCCGTTTAACGTTGCAAGACCATCGATTGTTCGCCTACTTCCATAGCTACTTCGAAGGTTTCTAAAAACCTCAGCAAGTTCATTATTTGATGTTGCAATACACCCTCCGTCACTAGACGAATCTCTTGCATTAATAAAAAATGGATAAACATATATGATATTTTCAAAATCATTCCTGGTTGCATTATTTTTATATAACGAATCAGAATAAATTATGATTGCCATACTCTTCGATAACAAATAATCAATCACATCTGAACCAATCTTGTTTCCCCATAGTTCCGTTATAATAACAGCCTCCGTATTAGTCTCAATTACAGCATCTAACGTATCAATCGATAGCATGTGCGTATCACGATCTACATCTGCAATCTTAACTTCAAGACCCGCCCACAATGCAGCCTTAACTGGAATCACACTACCAAAGTCTGCAACAACCACATTACCAGATATCTTTAAACCCGTAAGCGCAACAAGTAAAGCAAGGGCATCACTATACATACAGACGGCATTTGCTGAAAAAAGATGTTTTTCCAATGCACATTCAAGCTCTCTGGCTAGAGGGCCATGATTCGTATAGTAATCATTACTATATACTGCCTCCATAACTTGACGGTAATCTTCCATTGTTAATGCAATATTACAGTATTCGTATTTCATAGTAATTATATCTAATACAGTAATTAACCTACATACGCGAGTAACGCAATATAGCATCACACACAATATTAACGTCTGCAATCGTAACCCGTGAGCCGCATGGAAGATTAACATAGCGTTCACATGCCCAATCTGTATTCTTTAGTTCTCGCCTTGTAATCGACTTGTATGAATACTTTTTCTTATGCAGAGGAGGATAATAATACGGCCTTGCCAGTATATTTTCTTGATTCAAAAATGAAACCAGCTTATCACGTTTAAATGGAAATGAATCTTCAACTTCAATCACGATATTCTTGTATGAGGTTTGATTGCGTGAATCAAATTTCACAATCTTAACTCCATCAACATCAGACAAATGCATACAATACTCCTCATATATTTTTTTATTATGAGACACATTCTTGTCTATTTCATCGAGACAGGCCAACGCAAATGCAGCGTGAATGTTATGCATCCTTGACGCAAATCCTGTCAATGCTCTGTCAGCATGAACTGTAAACTTATTGTCTCTAAAGACGCGTAATTGAGCAACAAACTCACTGTCATTCGTGCAAATGTACCCTCCTTCAATTCCATTTAATAGTTTGCTTGCATGTAGCGAGAAAATCTCACCCACACCAAACGAACCTATCCTTTTTCCGCCAGTAACCTCATGAACAGATTCCACTGCGTCGAATATGATTGGGACTCCAAGATCGTTAGCCAGTTCTATTAATGAATGAACATCACAACAATTCACGATCGGATGAACAGCCAAAATTAGACCCGTGTTTTCTGAAAAAGAATCTATAACATTATTTGTAGTCATAGATAGTGAGGGAATTTCTATGTCTGAAAACACAGGCGTCAAACCGGCCCAATGTACTACATCAGCAAGTCTTCGGTATGTCAGTGACGGTATTATTACTTCGCTTTTATCTGGCAAAGCGCGATTTGTAATTGCAGCGATGAGCGCCCAATATCCTGATGAGAATGCAACACAATATTCAGCATGATGATACTCTGCCAACCTGTCCTCAAGAACTCTGACAAGTGCATCGCAACTTTTTTCTTCATTAATTATGAATGCTTCCTTGATATATCCTTCAACAGAGTTTTTATCAGGTTTATACAGATTTGACGTTGATAATGGCACATCAAGTACAAATTTTGGTTTAAATGAATTATCGTGTTCCATAGTCATTACTACGCCAGGCTTAAACCAACATCAAAACGATATTTACTCCCATAGAACTCTTCTGGCATTTTATCAATAGTCACTCTGTAGCCAATTTTCTCACACAGATCCTTAAACTCTTCGACCCCCCACCAACATCCAATTGGCGACTGCGGGTCATCCAGTTTAAAATCAGTTATTCCTCGTTGCGAGTAAAATTCATCTGATTTATCTTTATCAGGGATATTTCCTATAAACACATATTTAACATCATGAAATCTATTTTTTATATCAGTCAGAAATTCTATTAGCTCACCCCTGGATAAGTATGAAATACAGCCATATATCAATACCCTACTTATCCCTTCAGTTTTCACCGCCTCTTTTACATATGTCCTGATATCCGATTCGATATATTGTATATCATCTCTTGGTGAAAAATATTCTCTGGCAATTTCAAGTAGATATGCAGAAAAATCAACACCAATATATTTCCCTATATCTGAAAATAATCGACTCGCTAGTGCACCATTACCACATCCAAGATCGAGCAAGCCACAATCACAGTTCAATTTCAAATGCTTACACACCTGATTTACAATTAGCTGAATGTCACTTTCCGATACTGGCTTACCATTTACTGTCCGCTTAATTTGCGACCAGAAATCGTCTTTAGCAAACTGTTTTGGAAATTCCTTATGGATAAAGTCTTTATTATGTTTATCAGTCACTATCGATTTCCTCTGCTGTAAATACATCATAATCATCATTCAGCATCTCTTTAATTGCCAAATGGTCATTCCACATTAAAACGTCAATTATCGACAGACCTGGAGTGAAGAATCCTTGACGCTGAATATACGGTGACAATCGCGACTTCAAAAATCTCAGTTTTATTCCTCTCGCATCAAACTCTTGTTTGGCAAATATCGATGCCCCATTATATGGATTCACATATTCACTTGCACCACACTGCTCAGAAATCTTTAACGCCCATTGCCCCGGATGAGCAACATCCTGAATCACCAGACCCATTTCAGACTGAACATCAATTTTTGTATTTATATCAACATATGCACATGTCTGCCTGATGGCGTTGATTATAAAATCAGACAGATTATCTGCATCAAACGACAGGCACTCTTCAACAAACTCTTTTGTTATTGAGTAATTAGGTGCCTTCTTCTTGTAGATGGATAACTTACCTATAATTTCACTTTTCCAGTCAACATTATCCGTGATTTCAATTTCATTTATTTTTGTAGATCTCGAGTGTTTCTTTGCTGGAACTGTTATGTACTGCCATTGCTTCTCATTGTCAGGATGTATAATCCTGTTTCTATTTACCCATCCTTTTGAGATGTACTGCACATCATCAAATGCAATCCATCTTTCTACATGATTTATTAATTGAAAATACCCTATATACGGAAACAGATAAGGCTGCATTATTCCAAGTTTCATATAAATCTAACCATGGATGTATATTTAATATGAGTCATCTCAAATACCTAATAAACAAACTGCGATTTTCATTGGTCGGGATTCTCCATACACAAAGCACTACCTATTTACGCACTATACTAACCTTGAGTAAAATATGATTTGATTACAAAATTCATTTACATTGGAAATGCATTAATCAATTTATTTCTTTCAAAGTTTGCTTGTTCTATATCACGTTCTTGATATAGCATCTTGTAATCTAATGGCTCAGCCGCACATCGCCCAGTCCCTTCATAGTAATCATAAAATTTAAACTCTCCCCCCACTAGGTTTTCTGACAACTTCACCCAGTCTGCAGGTACACCATAAGATTCTGCCAGAATAATACCATGTAATGACGAAGAGACTATTCGCTCACAGGACATCAAATTCGCTACAAATTCGGACGCATCCTCAGTAACGGAAATTATTTTAATACTTGGATCGTTAACATTTACCAAATGAGTATCCTTATAATGCGGCACAATTCCAAGCGAATATTTTTTCTCTACCGGACCAACATTCAACAACTCAGGCATCAGTATTGCTGGATCGCCATAAATCTCCGGACAATCCACGCCGTGCCTTAGCAAATATGCACGAGTTCTCGGCCCACGTACTGCGGCCACACGAATGCGTTTGCTTTTCAGCCTGGCATTATCTGAAATAACACCCGTGCCCCACACCACATCACCGGCTCTTGCGTAGTGCATTATTGATCCAACAGCCAGCAGTTTCGGATGCTCTCTTTTGTCCGCCGCCTTTACTTCTCGCTTAGCCAGTGATGAGACGATATATGGTGATATAACGTCACCGATATTTGCCTCACCTGAAAACCAGAACATGTTAATTGCGCCGTCCTCAAGCAGCCTGTCGCTAGATGGCGCAAGAAAGTGGCTGGATATTTTACTAAACAACGACATAGGTGACTCGTTAAAGTGTATTTATCGATTTATTGGGCCGCCAGCAGATCATGGCCTGTAGTTCACGACAGCAACATCGTCATGATGCCTTTCTTTTAGTTCAAGTCCCTTATCACAACGATACTTTCCCTTGCGTGCATCCTGTTTTCTCATTTCAAAATAATCTTTATTGATCTTCACCCCCGTAACATGGAACGGGGCGTGATACTGGTGCAGCGCATATTCAGTATTAAACACATTGGAACCGCATATTCCAGCCGCATGCAGGCGCCATCCAAGGTCATCATCCTCATTCCCCCATCCCTGATAGTTCTCATCAAAGCCATTTACTTTTTCCAGGTCAGATTTGATCGCACCAAAAACACCTGATCTCAACTTGGGGCCGATTCTTCGCAGATGCCAGCGATGTAACCATTGATAAAGTCGATCCTTACGATACTGCTTTGCTATAACCTGTAGTTGTTCAGGTCGCACAATTGAGGAGTAATCGTATGAGGCGACCATCTCATCACTAAGCTGTTCTGTTTGTTGCTGGTCAAGTCTTAGCGGATATCCCACCAGAAACGATCCCTGCTGCTGGTGTTCAATAAACGTTTCAACATAATTACGTGTAAAGAGCAAATCCTGATCAGCGAAAATAAGTAAGCCCTCTTCTGCCTCACGAATCGCATTATTCCGCGAGCGGGCTGCACGAAACCCCTCATGGGGCTGTCGAACATGTGTGACCAGAACACCAACCGTTGCCAGATTTTCTTTTATAGTGGAGGCAACATCTTCCTCAGAACCATCATCAGCAATAATTATTCTGTCCACCCGCTTTGACTGATTTGCCACTGACAACAGAATATCTCTTAACATCGGCAATCGGTTATGCACAGTAATAATTAATGTGACTTTCATAATCTATCTCATTGTGTTTCTGTTGCGGTAATTTATACAGTACACCTGACCACACAAAACATTTTCTTCGCTATACTAGCCATTACCCTGGTAACTGATACTGTTCCTTATGAGCCGCACACGAATTCTGGTTGTCCGCAATGACAAACTGGGTGACTTCATGCTCTCCTGGCCGGCCTTTGCACTACTGAAACAACTCTGGCCTGAGGCTATCCTGCTCGCTCTGGTGCCCCATTATACGGCAGATATGGCACGTATGTGTCCCTGGATAGATGAGGTCATCCTGGATGAGGGCGACTCTGCTCTTAGGCTGGCGCATAAGCTTCGTGCCAGTAGCATCACACATATGCTTACTCTATTCTCCACTCGCCGTGTCGCACTGGCCGGCTTGTTGGCTCGCATCCCCTATCGCCTGGCACCTGCTACCAAGGTAGCGCAAATATTCTACAACCAGCGCCTAACGCAGCGCCGCTCCCGCTCAGAAAAACCGGAATATGCCTATAACCTTGATCTCGTTTACCGGCTCATCTCTGATTGTCATAACACGGCAATTCACAGCTCCCAGCCTGATGGTGAGGGTGATTATCTGCCCGCCACTATCACTCGTCCCCTGTTACAGCCATCCCGCCACGTGGATCGCAGGGAGTTTTCACAGCGACACTCTCTGGACCACAGCGCACGCTGGATAGTGATCCACCCAGGCAGTGGTGGTTCGGCCAATAATCTGGCGTTGGAGCAATATGCCAGACTGGCTGCAAGCATCACCTATCCGGGTAACCTTAACTTTCTCATTACTGCCGGACCCGGCGAGGAGGCCGTGGCACAACAGTTATGTGAACAGATTCAGTCCACGGGAAAAATCGCCGTGCCATTACCGTCCGCCACACTTTCCGAACTGGTGACTACACTACAGTGGGCTGACCTGCATATCAGTGGCTCTACCGGGCCGCTCCACGTTGCTGCGGCAATGAACCGTCCGACCGCCACCTTCTATCCACGCCATCGCTCTGCAACCCCGCTACGCTGGCAAACACTCAATGCCCCTGACAGGCGACTCGCCTTTACCCCGGTTGACGGAGCTGTCGCCGAAGAGGTACAGGCCTGCGATGTCGATGATGCTGCCAGACAGATCAGCCAACTTTTATTACGGCTATACCCTGTAGTTCAGCCTTAAACCGAATGCCGTATCTGCGACCAGTTGCAAACTATCGTTCCCCCTCTTTCTCATAAAGTTCGTTCAATTTGAGATACTTCATATAGGCGTGGAAGGCGGTAGTAATGGCAACGGTTGCACCATCCATTCCCTGAAATATTCCGCCCTTGAATATCATCTTACGCAATACGGCGGCAATCGCATGTGTAGCAGGGGCTAGTCGTGATGGCTGCACACCACGATCATACATAGCCCAGGCATCGCGTGAACTGAGGGCATTGATACGCTCTATCCAGTGGGTATAGTCGTAGTAGGTAAAGTGGGTCAGGTGGCCGTTAAGGGCTGCGATCTGTTTAGCATCGACCCGCGAGTGGCCCTTCTTCGGCAGGTAGGCGGCACGTTCCCGGTGATAGAGACGGGTCACCGCATCGGGGTAAAAGCCGGCGGCGCGGATCCAGTGATTACCGACAAAATTGCGACGTCGGATGGTGTAGGCATCTACTCTCGTTGCGTTCAGGTCGAGTGCTTCAATCTCAGCCACTACATCCTCTTCGAGTCGCTCATCGGCATCGATACTGAGGATCCAGTCGTTGCTGGCGAACGGCACGGCATAGGCCTTCTGTGGTCCATCACCCAGATACTCCTGATGAAACACCCGTGCCCCCATAGCCTCGGCAATGGCAGCGGTATCATCTGTGGTCTTCGCATCGACCACCACCAATACCTCATCGCATACCCGCTGTGCTGACGCGATGCAGTCACCGATATTCTGCGCCTCATTGTAGGCAATAATGGTTGCGCTAATCTTCATTGCTAGCCCCCTGGCTTATTAGTTGTTGTAAGGCCACAAACACCTGTTCACTCTCAATCCCCCATAGGCAATCCGTATGCCCAAACGGACAGACCCGTTTGAAGCAGGGGCTGCACTCCAGTCCCCGGTAGAGCACCACCGCCCGGTCGCTGAGCGGCGGGGTATAGTCCGGCGTCGAAGAGCCGTAAATGCCAAGCAATGGGATGCCCACCGCGGCGGCGACGTGCATCAGCCCCGAGTCGTTACTCACTGCGGCGCTACAGCTGCTGATAAGGTCTACCGCATCAACCAGTTGGGTCTCGCCGCAGAGGTTACGCACCCCATCACCGGTCAGTTCGACAATCCGCGCGGCATTGGCGCGATCCTTTTGTGAGCCGAGGACCCACACCGGGCGCCCAGCAGCCAACAACCTCTTCGCCAACTCGGCCCAATACTCAATTGGCCACTGCTTCGCAGGCCCGTACTCGGCACCCGGTAGCAGGGCGACGGCCCCTTCATCCTGCAACGACAGCTTCTCACGCAGGCGGGTAAGATTCTCTGCATCTACCGTCAGTGCCGGAGTGGGGATCTGCGCTGGCGGTAGTGCTTCGTCAGCCGCCATCCCCAGCGCCAGGTAGCGCTCCACCGTCTTGGTCAGCACACTCTTATTTAGGGGACGCATGTCGTTGATCAGGCCATAACGCATCTCGCCACGATAGCCGCTACGCGAGCTGGCCTGTGCAAAAAAGGGGATCAGTGCCGCCTTGAACGAGCGTGGCAGAATGATGGCTCGGTCATACTCCTCTTTACGCAAACTCCTGCCCAAACGATAGCGGGCGGCAAGACCAAACTCGCCATGACCCACCGACACCTCAATGCCATGCCGCACCTCGGGCATGCGCGCCAGCAGCGGCAACGACCAGGCGGGGGCCAGCACGTCGATGGTGCACTCCGGCTCACGCCCCTTTAGCAGCTTATAGAGCGCCTGCGCCATCACCATATCGCCCACCCAGGCTGGGCCAACGATGAGAATTCGACTCGCCTCAGCCACCACTAACCACGCAGTACCTGTTCGGTAATCATCACATTGTCGCGCAGGTGTTTCGGGTTAATCGTCCCCACCACCACGCTGTGCACCGCGGGTTGGGCAAAGACGAAGCGCAGCGCCTGCTCCACCCCGCCACCACCGGCTGCACTGTCGGCATGGCCGCTGTTGAGCCCCTTCTTGATCAGTACCCCCTTGTTCAGCTCGGCGGCACGCTCAAGCACCGGCAACTCATCGGTGTAGACCGGGTTGTAGGTGGCCATCACCACATCCATGTTCTCCGCGCACCAGGTGCCGCCCTCGACGGTCTTGGTCGACATACCGATCGCCTTAATCTTTCCCTCATGCTTGAGCTCGAGCAGGGTGTCGCAGACCGCCTCGTTGTGGATGATCGCCATATCATCACCGTGGGAGTGGACCAGCACCATGTCGATGACATCACGCCCCAGGCGCCTCAACGAGCGCTCGACACTCATCCGCGTATAGTCGGCACTGAAGTCGAAACTCGACTCGCCATTCTCGAAGATCTCCCCCACCTTGCCGACGATCACCCAGTCGTGCCGGTGCGGCAGCAGCTTGCCGAGGCGCTCTTCGGAGTTACCGTAGGCGGGGGCGGTATCGAGGGTGTTGATGCCCAGCTCCCAGGCGAGGTCGAAGAGGTCACGTACCGTCGCATCATCGGGGATCTTGAAGCCGGTGGGATACTTTACCTGCTGGTCACGGCCGATCTTCACCGTGCCCAGCCCCAGCGGACTTACCTGGATGCCGGTCGCACCGAGTTCACGCCATAGGTCTGTCAATGCCACTTCTCCTCCTCCTGCCACGGCAGTGGCGCACGCTCAGGGTGGGGCCAGTCCGCCGCCTCATCGTTGCCGCGCGGCTCAATATTTTTTAGTAACTGCACCACCTCATCGGCGAGGCGCGGTGCCAAAGCCAGCTTGGTCGGCCAGGCAGTGAGCACACCATGATCCTCCTCGACAAAGACATCGTCGGGACGGGAGCCATCGGCCTTTTTTACCTCGGCGCGATCAATGTTCAGCGTACCCCATTCGCAGTCCGAAAAATCGACCCAGGGGAAGAGGGCCGCCAGCTCTTTTCTTGCAGCCTCTATCTGCTCTGCCCTATCACGCCCGACACCCTCTTCAGCCGGCTGCCCACCGATATACCAAACGGTACTACCCGCCTTATCAAAGTGGCTGGTAATGGTAATGCGCGGCAGCGCGTTGGCGCCGAGACAGTGGGCGTAGATGTCGCGGGGCAGGCTCTTGCCACGCACCATCACCATCTGCAGCGGGCGGCGTTGCATCTGCGGCGTGCGACGCCCGAGCTGCTGCAACAGCGCCTCGTTACCTGCACCGGCACAGAGCACCAGTCGCTGCGCCTCAATAACGCGCCCGTTGCTCAATTCAACACGGGTGGGGGCAACAGGGTTCAACTGCAGACCATCGGCACTAAAGATATGTTCCTGATGCGGGGCAGCGAGGGCCTTAATGAGCGAGGCGGTATCGAGCACCGGCTCATCGAGGCGATAGACCTGCCCCCTGAAGGCGGGGTCACGAAACAGTGCGGGGCGGGCATCCCCCTCCAGCGCCTGTGTACGCGAGCGCATCAGCTTGCTGGCGAAAAAGCCGGCCATGCGTGAGGTGAGGCTGGTGGTCGACCACATATATTGGTGATCCGACATCAGTTTTACCGCAGAGAGGTCAAGCTCACCGTGCCCCTCAAGAGAGGCGCGCCAGCGGGCGGGCATCTCGACGATCGCCTCGGAGGAGCCGGTGAGCTTGCCGGTGAGTGCGTACTTGGTGCCGCCGTGGATGATCCCCTGGGCGTAGCGGGTCTGCCCCGCCCCCAACCTGTCGGCCTCCAGCAGTAGCGCATGGTAGCCAGCCTGCCGCAGACGATTTAATAGCCACAGCCCCGCCACCCCGCCGCCGAAGATCGCCACATCGCAGCGCAACACGGCAGTCACTATTCGCCTTTTTCGCTGGCGCGAATGTCGGCGATGATTCGGGTGGTGGAGCAACCGTCGACGAAGCTCATCACCATCACCTTGCCGCCGCTGTCGCGCACGCACTCACCACCGGGGATCTTGTCGGGCTCGTTATCGCCCCCCTTGACCAGGATGTTGGGCATCACGTTGCAGATGAGGCGGGTGGGGGTGTCTTCATCGAAGCCGACCACCCAGTCGACACAGTCGAGCGCGGCGAGCACCCGCATCCGCTTGGCCTGGGTATTGACCGGGCGCTCCTCCCCCTTGAGGCGTTTGACCGAGGCATCATCATTGACCGCCACCACCAGCCGGTCGCCCAGCTGTGCAGCCTCCTCCAGGTAGGTGACGTGGCCGGCGTGCAGGATGTCGAAGCAGCCGTTGGTCATCACCACCGTCTCGCCATGGGCCTTCGCCTCCTGCACCAGGGCGATCAGTTTCTCCTCCTCGACGATGCCACGCTCCATC
>Ga0224501_10002719_pt1 | contig 13917 bp, 18 predicted proteins | sample SF_Oct11_sed_USG_4_FD_169105 | JGI IMG/M metagenome (GOLD analysis project Ga0224501, IMG submission 169105) | Sediment microbial communities from San Francisco Bay, California, United States - SF_Oct11_sed_USGS_8_1 | ecosystem: Environmental > Aquatic > Marine > Sediment | place: USA...
CGGTTCGGTACAGAGTCTCAACGTCTCGGTGGCCACCGGGATCACCCTCTTTGAGGCCTTACGCCAGCGCAAGGCCTAAGTTACTCCCTAGGGTGCCCAGGGCATCATTCTGCGCATGCCGTCCATTGCCGGGGCGACGTTGTGGGTCATGATCCCCATGTCCTGTCGCATACCATGGACGTTGTGTGACATGGTGTTGACGCTACCACTCATCTCCGACATGGTGATCCTCATCGCGTCCATATCCGTGGACATCGCGGTCATGGCGCGTTCCATGATGGTGACGGTATAGAACATGTAGCCGATACCCAGCAGCGCCAGCAGCATGGCCGGTACTGCGATCACCTTGAGGACATTGAAACTGTACTGGTGGCGCTCCTTCTCCGCCTCCATTTGTTGCTTGTGCAACCGCTCCATCTCCTCGTACTCCTTACGCATCTCCTCGCTGGTACGAATGATGGTCTCTGAGACCTGGGTGATGGAGTTGGTGTGGTGCCTTTCACTCGACTGGCTGTTGTTTTGCAGTGCGTTGAAGGTCTTCTCCAGGCCGATCATCAGGCTGGAGAGTTTCTGACTCTGCTCGCTACTCGACTTGTGGATATGGCCAAAGGCCTTCTCCAGACCCTGCATCAGGTCGTTGAGCTGTGCCTGCTGGTTATCGAGCTGAGCCTTAAGTTGTTCAGCACCCCCACCGCCATTCTCAGCGGTTGAGGACGATTTTTTGCGTGGGGCGGCCTTTTTTGCGGCGCTGCCCTGCTGTTCCTTTTCATCTGACATAGTGGTATCCCTTAAACAGGAGCTGTGGTAATGAGTATTTATTATATTAGCTCATACTAATTCATCTAGCTGCGCAGGGCTACACCCCATCGTCGGTAATTGCAACACTCGACCGCTTCCCGTAGAATACGCGCCTTTCCGCCCGGGGATCCGGTCCGGAGAGAAAGACAAATTGACTACTCCTTGCTCTGGACACTGGGTTCAGGGCTGATTAAACCGTGAGGAGCTTTTAATGAAGCACTACGAAATCGTGTTTCTGGTCCATCCTGATCAGAGCGAACAGGTTCCGGCCATGATCGAGCGCTATCGCGCAACCATCGAGGGTCATGGTGGCGCTATCCACCGCCTGGAAGACTGGGGCCGCCGTCAGCTGGCCTATCCCATTAACAAGATTCACAAGGCCCACTACGTTCTGATGAATGTCGAGTGCAACAAAGAGGCACTGGCTGACATTGAATCCGCTTTCCGTTTCAACGACGCGGTGATCCGCAACCTCGTACTGACCATGAAAGAGGCGGTTACCGAGGTCTCTCCCCTGGCCAAGGCAAAGGAGGAGAAGGACCGTCGTGAGTCAGCAGAGGCTGATAGTGATGCCTATGCCGCTGATAGTGACGAAGAGAGCAGCGAGGTAACTGCTGACGCCGAGTAAGATGGGTGGATAACCGTCTGGTGATCAGCGGGGTAGTGGCCACTCGGCCAGAGACCCGCCTCAGCCCGGCAGGTATTCCCATAACTCGTTTCACCCTGCGTCACGAGTCGATTCAGCAGGAGGCCGGTATGCAAAGACAGGCGATATGCAATATCGGTGTCATTGCCAGCGGCGAAGAGCTACTGAATAAGAGCTGTGTACTGCAGGGTGGTCAGCAGGTGAGGGTATGCGGATTTCTCAGCCGAGCGAACAATCGCCAGGGCGAGAACCGATTATTACTCCATGCCGAGCAGATTGAACTGAATATTGAACAGGATTGATTAGGAGACCGAAATGGCCCGTTATTTCCGTCGCAAGAAGTTTTGCCGCTTTACCGCGGATGGTGTTGACCAGATCGATTACAAAGATCTGCAAACCTTGAAGAACTATGTTACTGAGTCAGGCAAGATCGTACCGAGCCGTATTACCGGTACCAAGGCCAAGTATCAGCGTCAGCTGGCTACCGCCATCAAGCGTGCGCGCTTCCTGGCCCTGTTGCCATACAGCGACGCACACAAGTAAGCAGGGAAGATCGAAACCGCTGAGGGCGTCCGATGAAGTTTCTTGCGGCCTTTGTGCTCAAGGGGCGAACTCAGGCGGTAGTGGTGACAGTAGTGATGGCCATACTGGCCCTGCTTCTGCCGCCATTTAGTTATTTAAGTGGTGCAGTGGTAGCTCTGGTTACCCTGCGTTACGGTATTAGGGCAGGTCTGCAGTTAAGTCTGCTCGCCAGTATTGCCGCCGCACTACTGCTATTGTCGATGCAGCTCCCGCCCCAACTGGGTGGGGCGTTCATGCTGGTGCTATGGCTACCGGTGTGGGTACTGGCCACAAGCCTGCGCCGTACCGCCTCACAGGCGCGTGTGGTACTGCTGGCAGCGCTGTTTGGGATGATGGTGCTAGTAGGGTTGCTGTGGGCGCTGGATGACCCTGCCGAGTGGTGGTTGGGAGTCCTGCGCAAACTGATGGAGCCGATGCTCACACAGTTGCCTACAGAGGATCTCTCCCAGGTAGAGGCCGAACTGGTGCTGCTGGCGGCACAGATGAGTGGGGTGATGGCCGCAGCGCTGATGGCCAGTCTGATCGCCTGTCTGCTGCTAGGACGCTGGTGGCAGTCACTGCTGTTCAACCCGGGAGGGTTTGGCGAGGAGTTTCGCCAGATCAGACTGGGGCGGACAATGGCCGGTGCGGTGCTGTTGATTGTCGTTGTGCATCTGCTGGGGCAACTGGCGGATGGGCTCGATGGTCTGCCGCGGGACCTCCTGGCACTGGGGCAGGTGGCCTTTGCGCTGCAGGGGTTGTCGGTGGTACATGGACTGGCTCAGGGGCGCAACCTGCATCGTGGCTGGTTGATTGGGCTCTATGTGTTGCTACTGGTGGTGACAGGGCCACTGGTGTTGCTACTGGCGATGTTAGGGCTACTGGATAGCTGGTTCGATTTTCGCGGTAAATTTGGTCGTGGGACTACGACCGAGAGTAATTAAACTATCTGTATTCCGATACAGATAATGATTGATGATTCTTAAGTTGAGGTAGGTAAGATGGAAGTTATTCTGTTGGAGAAGGTGCGTAACCTGGGTAACCTGGGTGAGCAGATTAAGGTAAAGGCTGGTTATGGCCGCAATTTCCTTATCCCTCAGGGTAAGGCGGTAATGGCTACCAAAGAGAACATTGCCAGGTTCGAGGAGCGTCGTGCCGAGCTCGAGGCGAAGTCTGCCGAGCAGTTCTCCGTTGCTGAGGGCCGTGCTGCCAAGCTGGCTGCGCTGGGTATGATTACCATCACAGCCAATGCCGGAGATGAGGGCAAGTTGTTCGGTTCTGTCGGTGCCGGTGATATCGCTGATGCCATCACCGCGGCCGGTGTTGAGGTGGCGAAGAGCGAAGTGAAGATGCCGGAGGGCGCGATTCGTCATACTGGCGAATTTGAGCTAATGATCCAGCTGCACACCGACGTTACCCAGAACGTTAACGTTACCGTTGTCGCTGAATAAGTGACACGCTGCATGATTTGTCGCGTCACCGTGTTGATGGTGACGCGGCATCATGCCTCTCCTCTTCTTTACTACTGCTGACTGTGGCATGCTTAGGTCTGGTCGCCACGACCGCTAATGGTATGAGTAACTGATGCAGGATTCCCCGATCCCCTTTAACCGCGACGCCGACACGGCGGCACTCAAGGTACCTCCCCACTCTATCGAGGCGGAGCAGTCTGTGCTCGGCGGCCTGATGCTGGATAACAGCAGTTGGGACAAGGTGGGTGATGAGGTCTATGAGGGGGATTTCTACCGCCGCGACCACCGCTTGATCTTTAGCGCTATCAAGAGCCTCGCCGAGCAGAGTGCCCCTTTCGATGTGGTGACCCTTGCCGAGTGGCTCGACAAACAGGGTGAGCTGGAGAATGTGGGTGGTATCAACTACATGGGAACCCTGGTCACCAATACCCCCAGTGCCGCCAATATCAAGTCTTATGCCCGCATTGTGCGTGAGCGTTCGGTACTGCGCCAGTTGATCCAGGTCTCGAATAATATTGCTGATTCAGCCTATCAGCCTGAAGGTCGTGAGATCGGTGAAATTCTGGATAGTGCGGAGAAACTGGTCTTCGATATTGCCGACCAATCGAAGAGGGGAGGAAAGAGCTTCGCCGGTATGAAGGAGCTGCTTACCCGTGCGGTAGAGCGTATCGATTACCTCTTTACCCAGGACAATCCGATCACCGGTGTGTCGACTGGCTTTGATGATTTCGATGACAAGACCTCAGGGCTGCAGAAATCGGACCTGATCATTATTGCTGGTCGTCCTTCGATGGGTAAGACCACCTTCGCGATGAACATTGCTGAGAATGCGGCGATTAAGGGGCAGGTGCCGGTGGCGGTCTTCTCCATGGAGATGCCAGGCGAGCAGCTGGCGATGCGTATGATGTCTTCGCTGGGGCGGATCGATCAGCACAAGGTGCGCACGGGTAAGCTGATGGATGATGACTGGCCACGGCTAACCTCGGCGGTGGGAATTCTCTCCGAGGCACCGATCTACATAGACGACACCCCAGGCCTTACCCCAACCGAGCTGCGTGCCCGTGCCCGCCGTATGGCGCGTGAACATGGCCTGGGTTTGATCGTGATCGACTACCTGCAGTTGATGCAGGGCTCGGGTAAGTCGAGTGAGAATCGTACCGCCGAGATCTCCGAGATCTCACGCTCGCTCAAGGGGCTGGCCAAGGAGCTCAATGTACCGGTGATCGCCCTCTCGCAGCTCAATCGCGGCCTCGAGCAGCGCCCCAACAAGCGCCCGGTGATGTCGGACCTGCGTGAATCGGGTGCCATCGAGCAGGACGCCGATATCATCATCTTCATCTATCGCGATGAGGTCTACAACGAGGAGAGCCCCGACAAGGGGACCGCCGAGATTATTATCGGCAAACAGCGTAATGGCCCTATCGGCACTACCCGTCTCGCCTTCCTCGGCAGGTACACCCGCTTTGAGAATCTGGCCCACGACCACTACGGTGGTGGCCAGTTCGGTTAGGTTAAGGGCCCCCTTTGTATGCGTCGTACCGAGGTCAGCATCGACCTGGCCGCCTTGCGCCACAATCTGCAGACACTGCGTGAGGCTGCACCGAGTAGTCGGATTATGGCGGCGATCAAGGCCAATGGCTATGGTCACGGCCTGCAGCGAGTGGCCCACACACTCAATAATGTTGATGCCCTGGGGGTTGCCTGTGTGGAGGAGGCGATCACCCTGCGCGAGGCGGGTATTACTACCCCCATCACCCTGCTGGAGGGTTTTTTCCACGCCGATGAGCTTCCCCTGATCACCCGACATGGGCTGGAGATGGTGATCCACCATGCTCGACAGATCGATATTCTGGAGCAGCAATCACTCTCCACCACACTTCGCGTCTGGCTAAAGGTTGATACGGGTATGCATCGTCTTGGTGTACCGGCAGAAGGTGCCAGATTGCAGTGGCAACGCCTCTCGGCCATTACCAATATCGAGGTGATTGGTCTAATGACCCACCTTGCCAATGCGGATGACCTGAGTGACCCAAAGACCGAACAGCAATTGGCACTGTTCGCTGATTGCTGTGGCGATCTGCCCGGTGAACGCACCATCGCAAACTCAGCAGCCCTCCTTGGCTGGCCAGAGAGCCACGCCGACTGGAATCGCCCCGGGATCAGTCTTTACGGTGTCTCACCCTTTCTTAACGGTCGTGGTGAGCAGCACAACCTGCGACCTGTGATGACCCTGCGCTCCGAACTCATCGCTATCAATCAGCTGAAAAAGGGTGATGCGATTGGTTATGGGGGTAGCTGGCACTGTCCGGAGGATATGGCGGTGGGGGTGGTTGCCGTCGGCTATGGGGATGGTTATCCGCGTCATGCGCAGAGTGGTACCCCGGTGTTGATCAGCGGCAAACGGGTGTCACTGATAGGACGTGTCTCGATGGACATGATCACCGTTGACCTGCGTGGACTGCCCGATGCCCGAGTCGGTGATGAGGTGGTGTTGTGGGGGGAAGGGCTGCCGGTGGAGGAGATCGCGGAGTATGCCTCAACCATCCCCTACGAACTGCTTTGTGGTGTGACTGGCCGGGTGCAAATCGTCGAAAAGGGGAAATAGGTGAACACACCCCACTGGCCCCAGCTCGGTTGTGGCGCCATTGTGCGGCAGGGCAATAGGGTGCTGTTGGTAAAGCGGGGCCGGGAGCCGCGCCGGGGTCAGTGGGCGATCCCGGGTGGGCGGGTGCTCCCCGGTGAGACCCTGCGCCAGGCGACCGAACGGGAGGTGCGAGAGGAGACGGGGATCACCATTCGAGCCGGCGAGATGGTCTATCAGCTCGAATATATCGAGCGGGACGATAGTGGTGGGATCGCCTTTCACTACGTGGTACTCGACTACATGGGGGAGTATCTTAGCGGGGAGCCGAGGGCGGGGGATGATGCCGATGAGGCGGCCTGGGTCGCCTTTAACTCACTGCATACCATGACGCTGACTGACTCTACCCGTGACGCTCTCATTACCCTGTTTCCCGAGGAGTTCCAGTGATGAGGTGGTGGTGGCTGTCTCTGGTGAGTCTGCTGCTCAGTGGCTGTTTAGACAGTGCCCGAGAGCGGGTCGGTTGGCTCTCGCTGCTCCCCTTTCTGCTCACCTTTGTGGTGTTGTGGCTGCTCAACCGGCGTCGTGAGGAGGAGCAGTGGGAGGAAGAGCACTTTCCCGATGATGACGACGATGAAAACGAAGATCACCACCTGATGTAGAGGGAACGAACGTGGCCAAAGCAAAGAGCAGCTATAGTTGCACTGCCTGTGGCGCCAGCGCCACCAAGTGGGCGGGACAGTGTGCCGACTGTGGTGAGTGGAATACCTTGATTGAGATAGCGGTTGCCGCCACTACACCAAGAGGTGGACGCTTCGCCGGTTATGCCGGGGCGGCGGGGGCGTCCGAGGTGCAACTGCTGCGTGAGGTGAGTGCCGACGATGTGTCGCGTACTCCTACCGGTATCAGTGAATTTGACCGGGTGTTGGGCGGCGGGTTGGTACCAGGCTCAGTGGTGCTCATTGGGGGTGACCCCGGCATCGGTAAATCGACCCTGCTGCTGCAGACTCTGGCCGAACTGGATAAGCAGTTTACTACCCTCTACGTCAGCGGCGAGGAGTCACCACAACAGGTGAGCCTGCGTGCCAGGCGACTCAAGCTGCCCATCGAAAATATGCGACTGCTGCCGGAGACACGCGTCGAGGGGATCCTCGCCACCGCGGTAAAGGAGCGCCCCCAGGTGGTGGTGATCGACTCGATCCAGACCATCTTCACCGAACAGCTGCAGTCGGCCCCCGGCTCGGTGGCCCAGGTGCGCGAAAGCGCGGCCCAGCTGGTGCGCTTTGCCAAGCAGAGCGGGGCCTGCCTCTTTATCGTCGGTCATGTGACCAAGGAGGGGCAGCTAGCCGGGCCCCGCGTGCTGGAGCACATGGTCGATACGGTGCTCTATTTCGAGGGTGACAGCGGCTCACGCTACCGGGTGGTGCGTGCCTTCAAGAACCGCTTTGGCGCGGTCAATGAGCTGGGGGTCTTCGCGATGACCGAGCAGGGGCTGAAGGAGGTTTCCAATCCCTCGGCGATCTTCCTCTCCAGTCACGATGAAGCGGTGGCGGGTAGCGCCATCATGGTCACCATGGAGGGGAGCCGCCCGCTGCTGGTGGAGGTACAGGCGCTGGTCGATGAGAGCCAGCTTGGTAATCCGCGCCGTGTCACAGTGGGGCTGGAGCAGAACCGTCTGGCGATGTTGCTGGCGGTATTAAGCCGCCATGGAGGGGTGGTTACCCACGATCAGGATGTCTTCATCAATGCGGTGGGTGGGGTGCGTCTGAGTGAGACGGGAGCGGACCTTGCTGTGTTGTTAGCGGTACTCTCCAGTCTGCGTAACCGCCCGTTACCTGGAGGATTAATTGTTTTCGGTGAGGTGGGTTTGGCCGGGGAGATCCGTCCGGTGCCCAATGGTCAGGAGCGTCTCAGGGAGGCAGCCAAACACGGTTTTACTCGTGCCATCGTGCCCAAGGCCAATCTGGGAAAACGGGCTGTGGAGGGGATGGCGGTAGTTGGGGTCAGTCGATTGAGCGAGGCGCTGGAGCAGCTATAGTCGCGCTGTGATCCTAGTTGGCGATCAACTCTTCCAGTTCACGCTCAAGCAAGTGCTCATCACCCAGATTGAGCTCCACCATCCGTTTCAGGTGGGTGATGCTATCCAGATCGATGTTATCGCAGCGGAATCCAAGTCGATCATTTTGATGATGCACAATATAACCGACCATCATTATGGTGACATCGGTATCGTTGAGCAAAAACATCAGACGGCAGGTGCACTCTGGGCACTCCTCGAAATCATTGGGTACGGCCAGCAGTGCCCCCTTGAGGGAGATATCGAGCAGTTGACTCCGCCACTGATGTGCACCGCAGGCGAGGGTGATCTCCTTGTCCATGGGGATGCGGGTGAAGATCCGACGATTTTCTGCGTTTTGTTCATTACTCATGGTTCACCTCTATTTCTCAGGCCAGGGTGAATTGCATCTTAACATTCCCCAGTTGTATGACACTTCCATCTTCCAGTTTATGACTTTTTTCACCGATGGGCACCCCATCGACCTTGGGTGAATGTTCACCCTCCAGGTGGGTGAGGAAGTAGCCGTCTCCCCGACGGGCGATGACAGCGGTCTGTACACCCGCCTTGCCGAGATTGGTCATCTTGTTTTTCAGGTTGATGGTTTTGCCAACATTGTTGCCGGTCAGGATCTGTAGCCAGGCGCTTTTGGTGGCAGCTTCCTTGGCGGCAGCATAGGTGTCATCTGCGTCGCTGGTGGGAGAAAAGCTGAACTCGAGGGTGTGTTTGCCGATCTGGATGTTTTCACCATCCTGCAGTGTGTGCTCTGAGACTTTGGTGCCATTGACCATGAGAGCCCCCTCTGCCTGCGGGCCACTCAGGTCACGCAGTATGGAGACATTGTCCTCTGTGGTAATGGTTGCATGGCGAGGATCAATCGCCAGACTGTCAATATGTACCTGGCATCCGGGATCGCTGCCGATGGCCACTTCACCTCGCGGCAACTGAACCACTTTAAGCTTCTTGCCTTTAAATAGCAGGGTCAGTTTGGACACTGATAACTCCGAAATTCCCGATTCAAACAACCTGTTGATTTAACGGAACATTATAAGCCTAGTTTCAGGGGACTGGTACAGTTATTTATCACGCGCACTATTGAGTTGTGCTTTCAGGACGACACTATGGATGCCTCGGGTCCTTTTCTCAATGAAGGGTCGATACGTACCGTCTTGACTGTATTGGCACCTGTTTGAACAATATCGATGGGATACCCCTCCAGTAACAGACTGGTTCCTGTCTCGGGAATAGTCTCAAGGTATTCGGTGATCATACCGTTAAGGGTCTTGGGACCATCAGTGGGCAGCTCCCACTTCATGATGCGATTTAATTCGCGGATATTGGCGCTGCCGTCAACCAGAAAACTGCCGTCCTCCTGAGGGTGAATATCCTTGCTGCTGGTGGATGGGTCGGTGGTAAATTCACCAACGATCTCCTCAAGGATGTCATCTAGAGTCACTAGCCCCTGAATATCCCCGTACTCATCCACTACCATACCGATGCGGCGACGCTGACTCTGGAAGTTGAGAAGTTGAGTGTTGAGTGGCGTTCCCTCAGGGATGAAATAACTTTCACGAACTAGTTGTTCCAACCCCTCGCGGGTGAATTCAGCCTTGTGTAGCTGACCGAGCAGATTACGCAGGTGCAGAATGCCGATCACCTGATCGATATCGCCGCGGTAGACGGGCAGACGGGTGTGCTGACTCGTACGTAGCTGCGTCAGGATCTGCTCCCACTCATCCTCCAGATCAATGCCGACGATTTCGTTACGGGGCACCATGATGTCTTCTACCGTGGCCTTCTCCAGGTCGAGGATCCCCAACAGCATTCGTTGGTGACGCTGAGGAATCATTGCCCCCGCCTCGTTGACAACGGTACGTAACTCTTCCTGCCCAATGGTGTGCTCACTTAATTCCTGCTGACTAACCCCAAACAGACGCAGTAACGCACTGGGTATGGTGTTGAATAAGGTAACGAAGGGGGAGAGTACCCAGCCCAATGGCCTGAGAATGCTGGTTGCGGGAAAGGCAAAACGTTCCGGGCGGATTGCGGCCAATGTTTTAGGAGTGATCTCGGCGAATATGAGTACCAGTGGTGTTAGTACTGCCGTGGCCACCAGTGGCGCAATGCTCTCACTTACGAGCCTTGCCGCCAGCACGCCAGCCAGCACGGAGGCAAGGATATTAACGAAATTATTGCCCAGAAGAATAAGACCAATCAGTCGATCCGGGCGCTTCAGCAGCTCATGGGCACGCTTTGCCCCTGCGTGTCCATCACGGGCCATGTGGCGCAGACGATAGCGATTCAGACTGATGAGGCCTGTTTCAGAGCCAGAGAAGAAGGCAGAGACGAGAATGAGAAAGGCGATGAGTCCGGTGAGAACCCATATGGGAATGTCATTTAACAAAGAGGGAGTTACCTCATTAACTACTAGTGGATAATCATTACAGGCAGGAAAGTGGCTGTTGTCAAGCACCAGCCCGAGTGGCTAGGATCAATTCAAGAACCATTTTGCTGCCAAAATAGGCGAACATCAGTGTAACGAAGCCACTGAGAGTCCAGCGAACCGCTTTGCGGCCACGCCAGCCAAATCGCCAGCGACCCCACAGAAGAATAGCGAATACAAACCATGCCGTGACCGAGAGTACGGTCTTGTGCACAAGGTGTTGAGCGATCAGATCACGCGCATAAGGTAGACCGGTTATCAGGGAGAGGCTGAGGAGGAGGTAGCCGATAGCGATAAGCTGGAACAGAATACTCTCCATGGTCTCCAGTGGTGGCAGGGCGCGAATAAAACCACCTGGGTGGCGGTTTCTCAGTTGTTTGTTCTGAATCGCCAGCATAATGGCCTGTAGTGCGGCCAGCGTCAGCAGGCTATAGGAGATAGCCGAGATCAGGATATGGGCCTGTAGCCCACTGCTGGCCGAGGAGAGCGGAAAACCGCTGTCGGCGTGGTATCCCTGCAGTAACAGGCTGAGTGCCGCGAAGGGAAAGACAGCGATGCCGAGATTCTCAATTGGCTGCCGCAAGGAGGTTAGCAGAATCAGTATCGCTGCCAGCCAGCTGGTAAAAGAGAGGGCGAGGAAAAAGGAGAGGATGATCCCTTCGCCGATCACAACTCCGCTGTAGACACTATAGCCGTGGAGGGAGGAGGCGATGAATGCCGTGACAATGGCGATCATTTTGCTGTTGGCCGTGGCGGCCACGCCGGCAGCCAGGCGGCGCAGTAGCATTCCGGCGGCCAGCAGATAGAGCAGGGGGGGAAGGATAATCGCCAAAGTGTCCATTGTGCCTTCTGTTCTCGCGTGTCTGGGTCGGGCAATGTTCGCACATGAGGCCTGAGGGTTGAAGCCCTGTTGGACGATGCCATGAAGCTGGACGGATGAAGTGTGAAGCGTGTCGCTCTGCAAGCGGGTGCGGCTCTGCTATCATTCGGGGTTTCCAGAGTGGGGATAATCCGTTGTATTCAGCGGCTTATCAACCTATAGTGCGACAAACGAAGCAACTCCCACGTTATAGATTTGGGAGAAAAAGTGGCTGTGATAACACAGCTTAAGGGTGTGGAGAGCCTGAATGGAAATACGGGTATTGGGTTGTAGTGGTGGGATTGGCGGCGATGGACGCCGAACCACCTCATTCCTGCTCGGTGACGAGGTGTTGATCGATGCGGGTAGTGGTGTGGCTGACCTCACGCTGGAGGAACTCGTCGCTATTCGTCATATCTTCATCACCCACGCACATATGGATCACATCCACATGCTGCCGCTGTTGATCGACAGCGTCTTTGACCAACTGCAGCAACCGGTGGTGGTGCACGGCCTGCCCCATACCCTCAAGGCACTACGTGATCATATCTTCAACTGGGTGGTGTGGCCCGATTTCACCTCGCTGCCTAGTGAGGAGCTACCGGTGATGGTGCTGGAGGAGATGGCGCCAGGGGACCGGGTAACGGTGGGTGACAACCACTTCAGCATGATACCGGTGAATCATATTATCCCTACCGTTGCGTATGTGGTGGAATACCCCGGAGGGGCATTCGCCTTTAGTGGGGATACCACAACAAATGACACACTGTGGGAGGGGCTCAATGCCCTGCCACGCCTCGATCACCTGATCGTCGAGGCGGCATTCTCCAGTGGAGAATTAGCGTTGTGTGAGATGTCCAAACACTACTGTCCGCAACTATTAGCCGACGATCTCCGTAAATTGGAGCACGACCCGCAAATTTATCTCACCCACGCAAAACCGGGTGAGGAAGATATGATCTACGATGAATGCCGCAATTTAATGCCGGATCGCAAGTTGCACCACCTGACAGGAGGCGAGCGTTTGGCGTTATAATGCCCGCCTGTCACGCTGTATCACCCGTCGTGCTCGGGCACGACCATCCAATCAGGAACACTGTACATCATGTTCGATAATCTGACATCGAGGTTGACCCAGACCCTGCGCAATCTGCGCGGCAGCGGTCGTCTGAGCGAAGAGAATATCAAAGAGACCATGCGCGAGGTGCGCATGGCCCTGCTGGAGGCCGATGTGGCTCTGCCGGTGGTGCGCGAGTTCGTCGACCACGTCAAGGCACGTGCGGTGGGTAAGGAGGTGACGGAGAGCCTCACCCCCGGCCAGGCGCTGGTCAAGGTGGTGCACGATGAGCTGATCAGCTTGATGGGTGAGGCCAACGAGGAGCTCAATCTCGCCGCCACCCCGCCCGCCGTGGTGATGATGGCGGGCCTGCAGGGTGCTGGTAAGACCACCAGCGTGGGAAAGCTGGCGCGTTGGTTGAAAGAGACAAAGAAGAAGTCGGTGATGGTGGTCAGCGCCGACGTCTACCGCCCGGCGGCGATCCAGCAACTGCAGACCCTGGCCGGTGAGGTGGGGGTGGAGTTTTTCCCCTCCAGCGGTGACCAGAATCCGGTCGATATCGCCAGGGGTGCCATCGACGCGGCGCGCAAGAAGTATATCGACGTGGTACTGATTGATACCGCCGGTCGCCTCCATATCGACGAGGAGATGATGGGGGAGATCAAGCGGCTGCACGCGGCGGTCAACCCTGTTGAAACCCTCTTTGTGGTCGATGCGATGACCGGTCAGGATGCCGCCAATACCGCCAAGGCCTTTGGCGATGCCCTGCCGCTGACCGGAGTCATCCTCACTAAGACCGACGGTGACGCCCGCGGTGGTGCGGCGCTGTCGGTACGTCAGATCACCGGCAAGCCGATCAAATTCATGGGTGTGGGTGAGAAATCGACCGCCCTGGAGCCGTTCCACCCTGATCGCGTCGCCTCGCGCATCCTCGATATGGGCGATGTGCTCTCTCTGGTTGAGGAGGTACAGCAGAAGGTCGATCATAAGCAGGCCATGAAGATGGCCGAGAAGCTCAAGAAGGGCAAGGGCTTCGACCTGGAGGACTTTCGCGACCAGTTGCGCCAGTTGCAGAATCTCGGTGGCGTGCATGCCCTGATGGACAAACTGCCGGGTATGGCAAATGTGCCGGAGGCGGCAAGAAATCAGGTGAATGATAAGGAATTCAATAAGTTAGAGGCAATTATCAACTCCATGACACCGAAAGAGCGGCAACGCCCCGACATCATCAAGGGGAGCAGAAAGAAGCGTATCGCGACGGGGTCCGGCACTCAGGTGCAGGATGTGAACCGCCTGCTCAAGCAGTTTACCCAGATGCAGAAGATGATGAAGAAGATGTCCAAGGGCGGTCTTAGTAAGATGATGCGCGGTCTTGGTGGATTGCCGGGGATGAAGGGCAAACTACCCCCCGGTATGCCATTCTAATAAGGACTACCCTTTTTTT
>Ga0224501_10002720_pt1 | contig 13916 bp, 12 predicted proteins | sample SF_Oct11_sed_USG_4_FD_169105 | JGI IMG/M metagenome (GOLD analysis project Ga0224501, IMG submission 169105) | Sediment microbial communities from San Francisco Bay, California, United States - SF_Oct11_sed_USGS_8_1 | ecosystem: Environmental > Aquatic > Marine > Sediment | place: USA...
CGAATAATCCAGAAATCCATAACCGCATGGTTGGCAACGGCAATGCCTTTGAAAAAACCGTCGCTGGCATTAAAAAAGCCCTTTCCCTGGGGATGCAAGTGATTACCAACACCACCCTGACCACCCTCAACGCACCTACTTTTCCCGACCTACTCAAGTGGGGTAAGAGTATCGGCTTAAAGCATATGGCGTGTAATACCATCATATGCAGTGGCAAGGGACCTAAGTATAAAAAAGAGAAAGGGCTCTCTCACGAAGCCTTGAAGGAATTGTTATCGCAGGCGTTAGATTTAGCTCACAGCTTAGAAATAGAGCTTCAATGGTATTCTCCGACCTGCTACCTGGAGCTTAATCCAATGGAGCTTGGTTTTGGAATTAAGGGATGCTCCGCCGCTGCACACAATATGACCATTCAACCTGATGGGACAGTTCTTCCCTGTCAATCGTGGCCGGAAGTAGTGGGAAATATTCTGAAAGATGACTGGAAGAGCATCTGGGGGCACCCGATAAGCCGCAAGCTCCGGAAACACCAGTTTATAGCGGATAGGTGTAAAAATTGTGAGTACCTTGACACCTGCGGTGGCGGCTGTCCGTTGGAAATCGCCTCCTTACCAGGTGAGTAAATTATCATGAAAATAAGGCTAATTATTATCCTTTCGTTTATCTTCTTAATCGCGGGAGCCCCATTTTTCGCTCCTGCTGATACGGGAACCTACCGCATCCTTGATTATACCGTTAAGCTGACCCCTCGCTCAGATGGCGTGGTGGAGATGGAGTACTACCAGAAATGGGTAGTAACAGGTGGACACATCCCCTGGATAACCATTGGTCTGCCAAACATTAGCTATCAACTTGACCAGACCAAAAATAGAGGAAACATCAGGAGAATCTCTCCCTACAATTCTTCCGGTTGGTCTGGGGTAAGAATAGACCTTGATAAGGATTATTTGCCCAACGAGACCTTTGAGGTAGGATTCTCCTTAATACAGAGCAGGCTTTTCTATGCTGATGAGGATAATTATAAGCTTGACTTCACCCCGGGATGGTACGACAGGGCAGTTACCGACAGGCTGGCGATCACCATGCACATCTTCGCCCAAATGGACCAGGTGACTGCTAACCCTAAACCCGCCCGAATAGAAGGTCAGGAGATAATCTGGGAGAAGCTTGCCCTCGGCAAAGGCGAGAGATTTTCTGTCTCCATCTCTTTCCCCAGGCAGTTCATGCCTCAGCCAAAGGCGGGCGCATTAAAAAGCAAAGCCAGGATAAGAAGCCCCCTGAGAGGAGCTGGTTTGTTCGTTTTCTTTTTCATATTTTGGATAATGATTGTCCTTGCTATTCTCATCGCGAGAAGAGGCTATGGCAGAGGCGGTAGGATATTTTATGGGGGAATTGGCAGAAAGGGTGGTGTATTTGGAGGGAGAACTACCGGTGGCGGTGGGGGATTTGGTGGAAGGTCGTCATCCTGCGCCTGCGCCTGTGTATCATGTGCGTGTGCCTGTGCCTGTGCTGGAGGGGGAGGAGCAGGGTGCAGCAGAAAAATTCATCATACTTGTCCCCTCTGTGCAGAGGAGATAAAAGTCCGTAGATGAAAAAATTAGCTCATCTTAAATATCTATTCGCCATATTGGCAATATTAGTAATCAGTTGTGGTGGAGGTGAGCAGTCTTACGATTCAAATGTCAGTGTACCGGAAGGGGACCCTCCTTTTACGCCTCTCGGCCAGTATTGGGTCATAGACAAGGCAGGGGCTCTCACAAATGAGACCATAGTCAAAGGGGATTCTCTCTGTCAGTCCTTGCAGGATGACGGGATAGCCGAGATGGTGGTCCTGGTTCAGAGCGGCATAAAGCATCCCGAAACATACGCCACGCATTACGGCAGGTGGCTGAAGCTGGGGAGCAAAGGACCGAGTACCCGGGGCGGCAACAATGGAATCGTCTGGCTGATAAGACCGGATGCAGAGCTGAAGATGACCATATCTGTGGGACGCGGGCTGCCGCGATTAACCTCATCTGATTATGGTCAAGTAATGGAAAAAGCCAAGGATTACCTCAACTTTAACAATTTTGACCAGGGGGTTCTGGTCATTATTGAGGAGACAAACAGAGTATTAAGGGAGTTATATCCCTCAGAAAGGGGAGGGGAGCAATGAGCAAAGCGTTAAAAATTGTACTGCCTATTTTAATCGTGGTTGTGGTAATTGCAGTCGTAGTGTTTTTAGCTGTAGTTCCGCGGATGTACAATACGCTTAATGTCAAGAACCAGGCTGCTTTAGGAGGGCAAGCACTCTACTCATCGGCGCTAAATCTTTGCAGCCAGAAAGTAAAAGCTGTGTGGACCATGGCGGAGCAGATATCTACCAAAGAAACAGAAGCGCAACAAGCCATCGCCGCTGCCCGGTCTGGATTTGAAGGGGCGGAAAGATTGTTCAGAACAGCCCTTGAAAAAGGAGAAGGTCTGGCAGAGCTAACCAGAGCTGCAAATGGAGTCCTTCAGTCAGCCTTAGCCATCCGGGTGCAAATCGAAGCCTATCCGGTCATCAGAAGCGTGGAAACCTATAATCAAGCTATGCGAGGAGTGGAAGAGGGGATTAACGAGATTAAGACCGCTCTGGATGACTGGATTATGTATATCAGAGACTTCAATACCTATAGAAAGAGTTTCTGGGTGGATATGGTAGCTGGCGTTTTCTCTGGCAAGTTCAGTGCTTTTCCAAGCGAACATGATTATTACAAAGGCCCCATTGGAGAGCTGGATATTGATGCATTGAATCCTCAAAGAGTTAAGTGAGATAACCTGAGCTAATAACCGCCACCAAATCCTTGCCAGCTAATTGCTGCTGTAGCCTGTATCTTCTTTCCTTAATTAAGTGGTCACCTTCAGATTTAGTCCTCTGACGACTAAGTCTTTTACAGTATCAGAAAGATGGAGGGAGCTACTATTTTATCATCTTTTTAGCCATCTCCACCTCCTCTTCCCGGGTGGAGACCCGCCCGTCTAATTTGGCAAGCAGAATCTTCCTGAGGATTTTGTTGAAAAGGGGTCCGGGTGAGCAGCCCAGCTTAAGGAGGTCGTCCCCGGATATATGTAGCTTAACCTGCGAGAGATGGCGCAGGCAAAGCGAGATTGCCTGTTTTACCGCCTCATGCTCAGCCTTCGCCATAGTGTATAGGAGCACCTCCAGGCGGCAGCGATGAAGCAGGCTGTATATCTGACTCGGTTTTGCCTCTTTACCCCTGCTCAGCTTAGTAATAATTACGGTCATCTCCTCGGGATAGGCCGTGAGAGTCTTGCTCTCTTTGGGAGGGAGGTTAAGGCGCTCCGCACCTTCCTGGCGTTCGCTGGTTGAGAGCCCTTCAAAGAGACCCATAAGATAAATCAGCCACAGCTTAGGCTCAGGCTCCCTGTAGAGGAGATTATACCAGGAGATGACCTTCTCAATATTATCAGAGATGCGCCCCATTGTTTTATCGTAAGTAATATGCGGATGGATGAACTTTATAATGTCGAACTCCGCCATGGTCTGGATAGCCACCGCCGGGTGCTCCTCCTCAAATATCAGACGCAGCTCGTTCATCAGCCGGGTGCCCGACAGAAGGTTCAAAATCCCCTTTTCCACCGCTTCCCTCAACAGTTTTCTGGTATTCCCCTCCATCTGGAATTGGAACCTTTGTTGAAAGCGTATCGCCCTGAGCAGCCGGGTGGGGTCCTCAATAAAGCTCAGGTTGTGTAATACTCTGATGATACCTTCGTCAAGGTCCCTTCTTCCACCGAAATAGTCTATTAATTCCCCGAAATGAGGTTTGTTGAGACGGACTGCCAGGGCGTTAAAGGTAAAGTCCCGCCGGTAGAGGTCGGCTCTCAGTGAGCTTTCCTGCACTACCGGGAGAGCGGCGGGAACTTCGTAGAATTCGGTTCGGGCGGATGCTATATCTACCTTAAATCCCTGAGGGAACATCACCACCGCCGTATGGAATTGCGGGAAACCTTTAGAGGAGCCTTCTACTTTTTGTGCTAAGGTTTTGGCAAATTGAATTCCATCCCCTTCCACCACCACATCAAGGTCTACATTTTCGATTTTGAGCAGGAGGTCTCTAACAAAACCGCCCACCAGAAAGGCGTTGATGGGAACCACATCAGCGGTCTGAGAGATGGTCTCAATGATGGCAAAAAGCTCCGCCGGAAGCTGCTCCCTCATAGGCGAAGTGAGGTTCTGAAACAAGGGGAGGGTTGGGTTGCGGGTGATTATTTCGCCTTCAGCAGAAAAAGAGGGTGCTGATACTTCTTCTTCCATCTGGCTCAGTTCCTCAGAGAGCAAAGACAGAAGTTTTTCGCGAGCTTCCAGAAGGCTCATCCCTCGCAGGCTGGCAGAGGCTGCCGAGGGGTGCCCGCCCCCACCAAATTCCCCTGCCACTGCGCCAACATCTACTCCTTTAAAGCGACTGCGGGCAATAAGGCTGCTGTGGGTCCCTATTTTCACCAGGGCGAAGAAAATGTCGATTTTCAGCATATCCATAAACCTCTGAACCACCGTCCCTAACTCGCTCATATACTTATCTTTATAGAGAATAGCGATAAATACCTCGGCTCCCCTTATGCGATACCTTTCGGAGGAGCGTAAGAGGTCGTTGAGGAATTCGAACTGCTCCAGGGTCAACTCTTCTTTCAAAAAGTGCGAGGCGATGTTCAAATCAGCACCGCACCGCAACAGATAAGCTGCTGCTTCCAGGTCTTCGGAGGAGGTGGTGGGGAATGAGAAGAATCCCGTATCCTCGCAGATGCCCATAATCATGGCGGTTGCCTCGTTGGCTGTCAAGGGGATAGCGCGCTCCTTTATGAGCCTGGTTAAGATGGTGACGGTCGCCCCTGCAGGTCGCACTTCCTCAATCTCTCCTTTGAGATCGTCTGGCTGGGGTGGATGATGGTCGTAAATATCTATTTTAAGCGCCGGGTTGGAAGCAATTAGCTGAGAAAAGGGACCAATGCGGGAAGCCAGTTTGGTGTCCACCATGATGAGGTGGGTAACCTGGTTGAGGTCGACCTCCTGCGGCTTTGTTAACTTCCAGCTATAATAAGGAGAAGCCATAAAACGGCGTATGCTATCCCCCCAGGAGCCGGGGAAAGCCATTATTGCCCCGGGGTATAGCTTGGAAGCCGCTATCATTGATGCCAGGGAGTCGAAGTCGGCATTAAGATGGGTTGTAATAAGTTTCATAATGTCTTTATATCTCTCTTATCGTTTTATGTAATTCTACCACACCTCTTACTTATTGTTCAAAAAAGATTTAAAAAAAAGATAACTTATTAAAATAAAAGATATTATAAGCTTTTTTAAGCAGCAGAGATATCAGATGACTTAAATATCCATAATTCGTGTTGACTATTTTCTCATTAGTTATTATGATATTATCAAACAGGCAAAGGGGGCTGTGGACAGTGAAATGCCCAAAATGTCATTTTGACAATCCTCAGGATACCCGCTTTTGCGGTAACTGTGGCGGTTCGCTTACTCCCTCTGTGGAGCAAGATTTATAAGGATAAAGGCAAGGTGCGAAAAGCCATAGAGCATTATGATAAATTTCTCTATCTCTGGAAAGACGCTGACCCTGGCATTCCCGAAATAATCGATGCCAAGAAGTGCCAATCTGCCCTGTAAAAATTACCTAAATGATGTGAATCTAAAATCTTAAAGGAGGATTTAAGATGAAAAAGAAAATTACACTCATTTTTGTTCCGTTATTTCTTCTTTTGTTTGCATCATATTCTTTTTCTCAGCAAAGTGAGGTTCAGCCTGTTGAATTCAAGAAGATATCCGATAGGCTCTATGAAATTGTAGGTGGAAGGGGTGCCAATGGTGGGGCTTATATAGGTGATAATGCAGTTTTGATAATTGATGCTAAAATGGACCAAAAATCAGTAGACCAGGTAATAAAAGGGATTGAAAAAATTGCTGACAACCCGATTAAGTACCTTGTAAATACCCATAGTGATGGCGACCATGTTACAGGAAATCAATATTTTCCTGAAACGGTGACTCTTATAAGTCATGAAAATTGCCGAAAGGAATTGTTTCATCCAAGTAGTGATGGTACTCCGTCAGAATGGAACAAGCCTGAATTGGCACCTTTTATCCCCTCATTAACATTTCGAGATAAAATGGATGTTTATCTTGGCTCAATGAGGATAGAGCTTTGGTATTTTGGTATCGGTCATACCACTGGAGATACTGTTGTTTACTTTCCCGAAGAAAAGACAGCTTTTCTCGGAGACCAAATATTTTTAACAAGACCTCAACTCATCCACTCTTATAAAGGTGGCAATTCCTTTGAGCATGTAAAAACTCTCGTAAAAATGCTGGACACACTAAATGCTGAAAAATTCTGCAGTGGTCATAGTGAAATTGCGGACCGAGAGGCAATAAGTAATCATATTGACCAGATGAAAAAGCGGCAGGAAAAGGTTAAAGAGTTAATCGAAAAGGGAAAGAGCCTTGAAGAAATTAAAAGTGAATTTGAAGAAAATGAAGCCAGATTAATCGAGAGTATTTATAATGAAATCAAGAGTTCCATGGGATAGATTACATTGAAATGATAAATGAGACAATGTTGAAAAATAATTCATCTATAGAGATTTATTCTTGAAAAACTTCGGATATGAGTTATTTGAAATACAATTAGCTCCTTAGATAGGATTCGAACCAACAACCCTCCGCTTATTAAGGTTTACGCTCGCGGGTGGTATTTCTGGTAGACCTGTCGGAGATGGTCCTGTGTGATGTGGGTGTAAATCTGGGTAGTGGATATGTCGGAGTGCCCCAGCATAAGCTGAATGGAGCGCAGGTCTGCCCCATTTGCCAGCATGTGGGTAGCGAAAGAGTGGCGGAGTGTGTGAGGGGTCACCTCCTTTTTTATGCCTGCTTTTTCAGAATAATCCTTGACGAGCTTCCAGCACCATTGTCGAGTGAGCTTGGTTTTCCGACCGGTAACAAAGAGATAGGGAGAAGAGGTATTTTTGAGAATGATGGGGCGAGCGTTTGAAAGATAATCTCTGAGCCGCGCTAAAGCTGAGGAGCCGACCGGGATTATCCGCTCCTTTTCCCCTTTGCCGATGCAGCGGAGGAATCCCGCCTCCATGACCAGGTCTTCAACCTTGAGGTTCACCAGCTCCGTTGCCCGCACCCCGGTGGCATAGAAGAGTTCCAGCAGGGCGGCATCCCGCACACCACGCGGCTTTTTCTTGCGTGGTTGACTAATCAACAACTCTACTTCATCTATGGATAGGACAGTGGGGAGGCGTCTCCAGACTGATGGGGTCTCCAAGTTGATTGTTGGATCAGATGGTATCTTATTTTCCACTACCAAAAAGCGGAAAAACATCCTCAGCGAAGCCATATAGCGAGCTAAAGACCTGGGGGACAGCCCTCGATTGCGGAGCTCTGCCAGAAAATCAACGATATCATTTCCACTCACCATGCTGAGGCCTGTTCCCTTTGTCTGGAGGAACTTCTCAAAGCGGTATAGGTCTCCCCCGTAGGAGACGATAGTGTTCTCTGCCAGACCACTTTCGACCCGCAGATAATGGAGAAAATCGGAAATTAGTTTATTTAAAGCCATTTTTTAGAAGAAGGGATTCTCCTTCATTTCTTCCCCGATGGTGGATGTTGGTCCATGCCCGGGATAAATAGGGAGTCTCTTATCCAGCGTAAAGAGCTTGTTTTTAACCGACTTAATCAGCTGGGGGTAAGAGCCTCCGGGAAGGTCGGTTCTTCCAATGCCTCGATAAAATAGAGTATCGCCGGTGAGGATTCCCTCGGGGAATTTCAGGCAAATTCCCCCCGGCGAATGTCCCGGGGTATGGAGTACTTCCAGTGTCAGCCCTCCTATGTTGATCAAGTCGCTTTCAGCCAGAAGCTTATCAGCTGGTGGTGAGGGCTCAGCCGATATGATAGCTTGGAGAGAGCAGTCCTGGGGGTCGCTGAGGTAGGGGGCATCATCCTGGTGAACGAGAAGCGGGATTTTGTATCTTCTTTTAATCTCGGCGTTGGCTCCGGTATGGTCGATGTGACAATGAGTATTGATAATATAGAGGGGCTTGTATTGTCGGCTGTTTATCAGGTCAATTATCTGCACAGGGTCAGCCCCCGGGTCGACAATAGCCACCTCGCCCCCCTGAGGGCACCCTATACAATAACAGTTTACCTCCAGAGGACCAACTACAATTCTATCTAAAATCATCTTGACTTGCTTTCCACCATGAAGGTCACCGGACCTTCATTTACCAGCTCCACCGACATCATTGCCTGAAACTCGCCAGTGGCGACCTTAAGTCTGGTCTTTTTAAGCTGGTGGACGAACTCTTGGTAGTATTTTTCAGCCATCTCCGGCGGAGCAGCCTTGTCGAAGCTGGGACGCCTTCCCTTCTGAACATCCCCTGCCAGAGTGAACTGAGAGACCACCAGAATTTCACCACCAACATCAAGAAGGGAGAGATTCATCTTCCCTTCGGAATCGGGAAATATCCTCAGGTGGGTGATTTTTTCTGTCAAAAAACTCACATCCTTGTCCGTATCTCCTTTTTCCACCCCCAAAAAAAGGAGGGCTCCCTCTCCAATGGAGCCGACTATCCGGTCGGCTACTCTGACTTCCGCTCGGGAGACCTTCTGGATTAAGACCTTCAACCCTTACCCTTCGCTTAAAAAAGCTTGGAGGTTAATCCTTAGGGAGAGTTATTTCCCTCCTGAATATAACCCCCAGCAGTTCCTTTATCTCCTCACTTCTTAATATTAGAGTCATTATAACATAACACGCCACCGAAGCAAGAATAATCATTATCAGCTGCCAGAGTTGGGTCAGGAACCTCTGCTGGGCGGCGATATTGGTGAATTCCGTCAGCCACCAGCAGACCGCTCCCATAACCAGGGAAGCAATAGCGATTTTTACCAGCGATATCAGTAGCTCTCGTTTTCCTATACTCCCGTGCCTTTTCTGAAAGATATGCAAAAGGAGAAAAAGGTTGAGACATGACGAAAGAGTGAGCGCCAGGGCAATGCCCCCGTGCTGAAAAGGCGTTATTAAAATAAGAGCTAAGATGACATTAGCCGCCATGGCAGCGGCTGCGGTTTTGACCGGGGTTTTGGTATCCTTGAGGGAGTAGAATGAGGGAGCTATTACCCGTATAGCGGCAAAAATAGAGAGCCCCAGGCCGAAGAATACGAGTGGGTAGGCGGTCATCTCTACTGATTGTGAGTCGAACCTTCCCCTTTGAAACAGCACTCGAATGATGGGAACACGCAGTATTATCAATCCCACCGTAGCGGGGATAGTTATATATAAAATCAGCCGCAAGGCGTAGCTGAGCGTGCGCTTCATCGCCTCAATCCCCTCATCTATTACCTGCCGGGACATCAAGGGCAGGATGACCGTGGAGATGGATACTGCAAAGATGCCCAGCACAAACTCGGTTATCCGGTTGGCGTAGGTAAGTGACGAAACACTCCCTTCAGCCAGACTGGAGGCTATAATAGTTGAAATGAAGACATTGATCTGAATTATGCCGACGCCGAAGAAGCCGGGGACCATCAGAAGCCCCACCTTCCTGATAGCAGGATGGGAGAAGGAGACTCGCGGGCGAAACCTCATCCCTTTTTTCACCAGAAAGGGGATTTGGAAGGCTATTTGTAAAAATCCGCCTATAAGCACGCCGATGGCAAAAGCATAGGAGGGGTCTTTAAAGCGCGGGGAGAGAAAGTAAGCGGCAGCGATTATGGAGATGTTTAGCAGCACCGGGGTGAAGGCTGGAGCAGCAAAGATGTCAAAGGAGTTCAGAATAGCCATTGCCAGAGCCGCCAGTCCAATAAAAAGGAGATAAAAGAACATAATCTGGGTCAAGGAGGTGGTGAGGTCGATTTTCCCGGGAACTTCCTTGAATCCAAAGCCGATGACCTTGACTATCCAGCGAGAAAAGATTATTCCTATTACAGCAGCTACTGCCAGAATGAGGGTCAAAGTGTAAAATAATTTGTTGGCGAAGTCCCACATCTTCTCCTGGGAGCTCTTCTTACTGTATTCAGTGAACACCGGAACGAAAGCGGCGGTCATCGTCCCTTCGGCGACCAGGCTACGGAGAAGATTGGGAATTCTATAAGCCAGGTTGAAGGCGTCGGCTCCAGTGCCAGTCCCCAGATACATGGTGGTGACTATATCTCTGATGAGACCGAAGATGCGGCTGATGGCGGTCATCAGCCCCATGGCACCGGCAGACTTCAGCAAGTCACGGCCCTTCTCCATCAGTCTACTCTCTTTTTTATAAAGGAGATGTCGTCAAACCATATTGTCCCCTGAGTTCCCGGTCGTGTGTTCTGCTGATTTACGATGAAGAAGATACCCCTAACTCTGCTCGGCTCCATAATCCTGTTGGTTCCTTTAGTAAGGAGGTAGAGGTCCTCGAGCTTCATCTCCCGCAGCTCCCAATGGGGATAGGTTTTGAAAGTCCGACCCCACTCCTCAAGCTTCTCTTTGCCTCCGGATGGGTCGTGCTCCCGAAGTTGAAAAAGGATGCGGTAAACCTGGTCGGATTTAACCCAGAATCTGACCCTATCATATTCGGTTAGGTCCCGTTCACTACGTTCGCCGATGGCACACCAGACCATATTGTTGGAATGCTCTGGGGAAGCCAGTTTGAACTTGAACCGCAGTGATGCCGAGGAATTCTGAGCTCCACCAGTGCGGTCGATTAATCCCTTCTTGTCAACATAGGAGGAGGGATTGCTTTCCACTGTCCATTTGCCTTCCTGCTTACTTTCGAAATCGTCGACCATTAGAGCCTGTTCAGGAAGATGCTCAATTTCTGATAGAGAGATAATGTCGGTTTCTGAAGCAGAGGTTATCAACTGTCTTCCAATATAGATGGGATTGGATATTATCCAGGGGAATCTTTTCCTAGTAGGGAGGAACTCCTGGGGCAGATAGACCTCAACTCTATAAACTCCCTGCCGGGAGACAGGGTAGCGGAAGCTTGTCCTTCTGTCTCTGGCTATCAGCGTGCCATTCCTGAATAGTAAAACCTCTGTCCCGGAGGGACCATTTTGCTGGATGAACAGAGTGACATGAGAGGTTAAAGGGAGGGAATCACCCATGAGAGCCTTCTGCTCACCATTAGAGGCAGAGAAAAAGAACCCCCTGGGGTCCCCCAGTCCATCAAATGAGATGTAGCAGTGTCCTTGCCGAAGGGAGTCGTAAATTATCCCTTTATCGCGCCCCAGGGAACCGCTGAGCTTTAAAGATGTTAGAATGTGATTCCTCATTACTTTAAATATAGCCTCATAGGATGGGATGTTTATCCCCCTGCCTCTGCCGAACAGGGGGATTACTCCGTGGGCGTCTGAGCCCGCAATGCCGACCACCGCTCTCTTTTGAGATAGCTCATCCCATTTCCGGATATTTTGATAAGGATAATGGACCGCTGAAAGAAGGGAATAGAAGGGATTAACCGGGTAGGTCAGCAATTCCACACCCAGGCGATACCATCCTCCCATTCTCCACAGGGTGTCGCCATTGAATATCTCTATACCATCGTGGTGTCTGATGGTCCAATCCATCCAACGGTTTCTGGGGTGATAGGGATGGGCTATAAAGGCAAGCCCATTCAACTCCTTTATATCCTCAATGGCTTCCTGCGGCTCGGGACCAAACCTCCATACGGCATCGGGAATGCCCAGTCCCAGAAGGTGCCCTGCCTGGGTGGATGGTTCCTCGCCCACCAGAAGGAGGCTTCTCTTATACCACCCTTCTTTACCATCCGCCAGAGCCAGACGCTCATCGTGGTCGGTGAGGATGACAAAGTCAGCCTCGGCTCGATTGGCTGCTTCCATAATCTCCTCCACTGTGCCGGAGCCATCGGAATAAACCGAGTGGCAATGGATTATACCGCTGTAATCGTAGTATCCATCAAGAAGGGGTATGGGCTCTTTTCTGGCAGACCATCCCTGGTATCGATAAGCGATTAAGGACTGATAAAGGATAAAGGCTGACAGAATCAGAAGTAATCCCAGTAGAGCCCACCGCCGGCACATTCTGAGGATAGAAGCTCTTCTCATTGGCTTTAAATGAAAAATTCTTGACAACAGGAGAAGTTCACCTTATAATGTGTTGCCATAAAAACAGAAACGGAGAAGACTACATGCCGAAACATAAAACGGTACTCAAAAGACAAAGACAGAACCTAAGAAGACGAATGATAAATAAGACTAATCGTACCAGACTTCGCAGTCAACTTAAAAACCTGCGAGCCCTTATTGCCAGCGGAGCCGAGGAAGAGGCTCGTCAGGCTCTTACCGCTACTATCGCTGTAATTGACAAATCGGTAACCAAAGGTGTAATTCATAAAAATGCTGCCGCTCGCCTTAAATCGATACTAACCAGACAGGTAAATGCTCTGGCCTCAAAAGTGCCTGCTTCAGCCGATTCCTCTTAGCTTTTCTCCTTTTTTACAGAGCAGTTCGTAATGGTTCCCTCCATTAAAAATGAAGGTTCACCTTCTCAAGGTGTTTATCTTTACTCCCTTTCCCTGGCACAGTTCCATCAGGAGGTTTTCCAGCAGGAACTGAGGCTTCAGGGAAGTTGTTTTGCAGGCGATATCGATGGAGGAGAGATATTGAAACATGGAGGCTAATTCTTCCGGGGTGAACATATCAGCTTGCCTCTCTAATCGCTCATAAGCGGTGGACTTGAATCCCCTTTCCGCTTCCCTTTGGGAGGAGAGCTTCCCTTTTCCTACATCTTCTTTCAAACTGGTTATTTTTGTCAGGTGGCGACTCAGACTCTGGAGGATATATAATGGCTTATAGCCATCTTCTATCATCCTATGAAGAATCTTCAGGCTTTGGGCTAAGTTCTTTGTGCCAATGGCATCGGTGAGCTCAAAAATGCGATGAGAGTGAATTCTTCCAGCAAAATTCTCGAGACCTTCCACCCCAATCTCTCTTTGCTCTCCCAACCCTATGAAAGATTTTTGGAGCTCATTGGCAATAGCGGTTAAGTCTGTTCCCAGAATGTCTATAAGGTACGAGATTGCCTCGCCGGTGATAGAGTATTCATGGTTCCTGACATATTCGGTTATCCAGGCTTCAACCCTTTTCTCGGACAGCCGCCTGAAGCTCACTTCGGTGCAATAGTTCTGGAGCAGTTTGAACTCTTTCCTTTTATATTCCGAAGCTTCTGGCGTCTTTCCTCTTTCCGCAGGTGTATACCAGAAGGCTTGAGCCTCATTGTAAACGAAGGTTAGCACAGTAAAAGGGGATGGATTTTTCAGATACTCTTCCAGTAGGTTTAGTTTTCGGTCTGTCATCTCCTCTGCATGTTTTACCACCACCAGTCGCTTTTCGTCAAACATAGGGAAGCTCTGAGCGGCGGCGATTATTTGTCCGTAGTCTGTTTCAAACCCGTGCAGGAGGTTGTAGCTGAAAGCTTCCATCTCCATCTCCGAGGCGATGAGCCTCGCCTTTAGCTTGCTCAGGCTCTCCTCTTTGAGGAACAGCTCCTCTCCGCTGAACAGGTAGAGATTTCTTAGCTCCCCTTTTTCTATTTCACTGTTGAGCTTATAGGTGGTGATTACCATAGAATCTCTTTCTCTGGTAAGGTATGCTTCTGCTGGTCAGAAGCCCTCCAATATGGTGCTCACTATATTTATAGCGAAGGATTTTACAGAGAGATTTATCGCTTCAATCTCCTGGTCATAGTAGTCTTGAATGTTTTCGCTGATCTGGAAATCCTCCCGAAAGACATAGTTAGGGTTCTCCCAGATAATCTGATCCCGCACCAGGTCTTTGAAATATACTTTTGCCCGAATAATGACTGAATAAGAGGTAGCCCTCCCTTCTTCATCCGCAGAGCGCGGGATCAGCGAGTAAGAGAGAA
>Ga0224501_10002721_pt1 | contig 13916 bp, 9 predicted proteins | sample SF_Oct11_sed_USG_4_FD_169105 | JGI IMG/M metagenome (GOLD analysis project Ga0224501, IMG submission 169105) | Sediment microbial communities from San Francisco Bay, California, United States - SF_Oct11_sed_USGS_8_1 | ecosystem: Environmental > Aquatic > Marine > Sediment | place: USA...
TGGGAGCGATCGAGGAAGAGGTGACGGTCACCGCTGTTTCCCCGGTTGTGGACACGAAGAAGACAGCGGTCGGCCAGAACGTCACTCAGGAGATTTTACAGAGCCTGCCTACGGCGAGAGACCCGTGGGTCGTCCTGCAGATGGCGCCTTCGATCATCGTTGACAGAGAGAACGTGGGTGGCGTGGAGTCCGGCCAGCAGTCGTCTTATGTGGCCAGGGGAGCCGGTTCCTACAGCAACAACGTCTGGGCGATGGACGGGATCGTCATCACCGACCCTGCAGCCATCGGAGCGTCGCCGAGCTACTATGACTTTGACGCTTTTGAAGAGATGCAGGTCACGGTCGGTGGCGCGGACGTGACCGTTCAGACCGGTGGAGTTGCGTTGAACATGGTGACCCGCCGCGGCGGGAACAAGATCACCCTGGGCGGCCGTTTCTACATGGTCGACGAGAAGTTCCAGGCCAAGAACGCGGAGTATGTGGCCGAGGTTCAGCTCGACGAGCCTGGCTTTCTGGGTGTGAACCTGATCCGGAACAACAAGGACTACGGGTTCAACCTGGGAGGACCGCTGGTCAAGGACAAGGCCTGGCTGTGGGGTTCCTACGGTGTCCAGGACATCAAGACCACGACCGTTTACCAGCAGCCGGATGACACTCTGCTTGTCAACTACGCGGCCAAGCTGAACGTGCAGATCATTCCTGAGAACAGGTTTGAGGCGTTCATGCACGTTGGCGGCAAGAACAAGTGGGGCCGCTCTTCGAGCGCTGCCAATCCTGCTGGTCTGTATCAGGGAGGCCGGTATCATTTCGGCAGCCCTATCCTGAAGTTCCAGGATGAGCATATGTTCGGGGACAACCTGTTTGTGTCCTTGAAGTATGCCTTCTCGGACGCGGGCTTCAACCTGACCCCGATGACTGACCTCGATTTCGTAACTCCTTCAGGTTGGGATGTAACAAATGACACATATGAAAATCCGGATGGAAACACTTCATTATGGCGTTATTATGTTGAGCGTCCGGTCAACCAGTACAACTTCCTGCTCAACTACTTCAACGACAGCCTGTTCGGCGTGAGCCATGACATCAAGGTTGGATTCGAGTACGCGGACAGGAACGCCTATACTGAGTCCGTCACCCCCGGAAACTTCTATTATAACTGGAACTACGACAGCCCGACCATCGACCTTGACGCCCTTCCCGCGCCCTACGGGACAAGCACCTATGACGGCGTTAACGATATCCCCACAGATGCCGAGAACGTGAAGTATTTCAGTTATTTCAGAGGCTACTACAGAGACTACGGAGTCAGCGCGCTCTCTGCCTACTTCAGCGACACCATCACCTTCGGCAAGTTCAACGTGCTGCTCGGGTTGAGATATGACAGGCAGGTCCCAAGGCTCAATCCTTCAACGATCCTGACAGTGACCGACAACCCGGCCTGGGAAACCATCACTGGAGGAGATACAGCCATCTCTGACGCGCTTGGTACGCTGTTGCCCGGGATCGATATGACGGATGAGTATCAGACGCTGTACGATGTGAACGGCGACAAATGGGGGTGGACATTCTGGTCCCCGAGACTCGGACTGACCTGGGACATCACCGGAGACGGCAAGACCATCGGCAAGGCATCCTTTGCCTTGTACGGCGACTTCATGGGCACAGGCTCCTACAACCAGATGCCCGGTGGAACAGGCGGATGGGTCGATTTCTGGTGGCTGGACCAGAACAGGGATGAAGAATTGGAATTCACCGAGCTCTACTGGCGGGGAACCGGTCTCAATGTGCCTGTGTACCAGCCTTATAATGTTTTTAACGCTGCAGGAACCTTCCTGCCGACTACGCTTCAGATCGAAGATGCCAACGGCACTGGCTGGGGCGGAGTGGCATCGTGGGCGACCAGGAATGACCTGACCGCTCCCTATGATGAGCTCGACCCGACCTATGGTTCTACCCGGACAACCGAGTTCATGCTCACGGTTGAGAGAGAAGTCTTCACCGACTTCGCGCTCACCGTCAACGCCACCTACAGAAGATACGACCAGTTCAACTGGTCCTGGAATTTCTTTGTCCCCGACCAGTATACTGTTATAACGGAGAGACACGAACAGTCCACGGATTGGTACGTGAATGCCACTTCTACCGTAGCAGATGCTCTCCCGCCCGCATCTTATGATGTGACGGGAGTAGATACTCTGTGGGACGGCGACACAGGCGAAGCCCCTGACCATGATTGGTACTATTTAAACCCGGCCTACACAGAAGGCGCAGACACCTTCAACACCGCCCTCAGCACGCCCTACCAGCGTTATGAAAGGCGGCCCGGTTTCTACAGAGACTACTACGGAGTCGACATCATCTTCAACAAAAGGCTAAGCGACAAGTGGATGCTGAACGGAAGCTTGACCTGGCAGCACCAGGAAGCCCATTATCCGGCTGAAAGCGTCTGGAATGATCAAAACCTCTGGGCTCTCGACGGCTTGCCTTATGCGGCCTCGATCGGCGGCGCCAGCGGAAAGATCAACCAGTACGTTTATTCCAGATGGCTGGTCAAGGCTGGAGGGCTCTATCAGCTTCCCTACGACCTCAACGTCTCCTTCACCTTCCTGGCCAGAGAAGGCTGGCCGCTTCAAGAGACGATCGGCTATTATGACTACAGACTTCCCAACACCAGAAACAGAAGCTTCACCTCCTACATTCATCCTTTCGGCGAATTCCGTCTGAGCACATTCTACAGGTTTGACCTCAGGCTTGAGAAGGTCATCAACCTCGGTGACACCGGAAGAATCTACCTGATGGCCGACCTGTTCAACGTTTTCAACGCCAAGCTGGAGAACAGAAGGTACCAGAGGACCTGGGGAACCATTTACCACTATACGGACAATCATCTTACCTTCACCCGCAGCGCTACTGCCTACACGCTGAACGAGATCCTGAACCCGAGAATTCTGAGACTTGGAGTGAGATTCCAGTTCTAAACGAAACTTAAAAGTAGAAGCTCAAAGCCCCTTCCGGCTTCGGCCGGGAGGGGCTTTTTTTTTCCCTTTTGAAATGGTAGAATTGAAGTGCCAAAATATCAGGGAAAAAAGAGACAAATTCCCGGTTCATGAGATGAAGAGGAAGGCGACCTTTCCCTGGAAATTCGCGCGTTGGCATAAAATATGCATAAGCTTTTTATGGAGGTATAAGATGAGAAAGATCATACTTGTTCTGGCCTTGATTGTGTTATTGAGTACTCTTGTATTTCCGCAGGTCTGGAAAGGAAAGGGGCGGCTGCTCGGCTATGTTTACGACACAGAAGGGAACCCCTTGGAAGGAGTCAAGGTCAAGCTGATTTATGTAAGTGGTAATGTTGGATTCGATGTAGTCACAGATGCGCAGGGCAGATGGAATGCCTCCTGGATCAGGAACGGAGCGTGGAATATAGACTTTGAAAAATCCGGTTATATGCCAAAGAGGATAAGCGTTGAGATCAGCGAGGTCAGGAAAAATCCTGACGTCACCGTCAATCTGGAAAAGGCCGAAGGGTTGCTGCTTACCGAGGAATTAAAGAATGCGCTGAATGAAGGCAATGCTCTTTTTGATGCGGAAAAATATGAAGAGGCCATCGCTGTCTATAATAAAATTCTTGAGGACTATCCCGATGCTTATGTCATCCATAAGAATATCGGAAATGCTTATTTTCAGCTGGAGAAATATAATGAGGCTGAAGAAAGTTATAAAAAGGTCCTGGAGCAGGCCCCCGATGATAACGAGGTCAAGATGCTGATCGGAAACTGTTACTCCAATCAGAATGAAAACGAAAAAGCCATCGAGTGGTACGGCAAGATCGATTTTGAGAAAATCAGTGACCCGATAGTCCTTTACAACATCGGCTCAAACTATAAGAATCTCTCCAGATATGAGGAAGCCCTGAAGTACTACAAAAGGTCTGTGGAGATCAAGGAGGATTTTCTCGACGGGCTTTATCAGCTGGGCCTGACTCATCTGACTCTGGGGCAGTTCCCGGAAGCCATCACTGTTTTTGAGAACTATTTAAAGCACGATTCCGAGTCCGAAAGAGCGAACCAGGTCAAAGGGTTTATCGAGTACCTCAAGCGGAGGACCGGGTAAGAGCCCTCAATGAGGATGCGGAAGCATGTGAGGTTTTTCTTCATCTTTGTTTTTCTCTGCATATTCCTGTCAGCTCTCCATCCGCATTCAGATAGAGGCAGGAGTCAAGCCGGTATCAATGTCCTTCTCATCACCATAGATACCTTGAGACCAGACAGGTTGAGCTGCTACAGCAGAGAACATCTGGAAACACCGAATATCGATAGTCTGGCTGAGAAAGGAATCCTGTTCACAAAAGCCTTTGCCCATACTTCCACGACCTTCCCTTCCCATGTCAACATACTTTTAGGAACAGTGCCCCTTTATCATGGTGTTCACGATAACAGCACGTTTATCGTCGAAGATAGATTTTTGACTTTAGCCGAGCATTTGAAGAGTAACGGCTATTCAACCGGTGCGTTCATCGGAGCCTTTCCCCTTGATTCAAAATTTGGACTTGCCCAGGGATTTGACGTTTATGACGATGATTACAGGGGTGACCGGTATCAAAAGTTTTCCTATGTTGAAAGAAAGGCGGAGATTGTCGTGGATAGAGCTTTAGAATGGCTGAAGGAGCAGTCAGCTCCCTGGTTTCTCTGGGTCCATTGTTGGGATCCCCATCATCCCTATGATCCCCCAGAGCCTTTCCATACTCAATACAAAGAGCATCTTTATGACGGAGAGGTGGCTTATGTTGACTCTGTGCTGGGAAGGCTGTTCGACTATATTCACACTAACGGCTTGGCAGGGAATACGTTAATTGTGCTTACCGGGGATCATGGTGAGGGATTGGGTGAGCATGGAGAACTCACCCACGGCTATTTTGCCTACAACAGCACAATCTGGATTCCATTGATCATGTACATTCCCGGTGAGAATAAAGGGCGGGTCACCCAATTGGTCACCCACACGGATATTTTTCCAACCGTCTGTGATGTTTTAAGGATCGAAAAGGAGCCTTTTCTTCAAGGGCTTTCACTCCTCCCTGCCATCAAAGGAAAAAAGCTGCCCAAAAGGCCAGTCTATTTTGAATCACTGTATCCGTATTACAGTCGTCAATGGGCTCCCTTGAGAGGGTATATTTATGAGGAGGAAAAGTATATAGAAACACCTATCCCTGAGGTTTATGATCTGAAAAAGGATTTTGATGAGCTCAATAATCTTGCCGCAACAAAAAAGCTGGCAGGATACAGAAAGCAGCTTGCGGATATCATGGAGGATCAATCTCTTCCTGAAGAGGAGGGAAAGGTCGAGCGGAGAATCGACAGAGGAGACCTGGAAAAACTGAGAAGTCTGGGATACATATCGAGCCCTCAGCTCTCCATGAAGGAGAATTTCGGCCCCTCAGATGATATAAAGGTTCTTTTGCCCAATGAGAATAAAGCCAAGGAAGCTATGGTTCTTTACAGGGAGGGACGAGTTGATGAGGCGATCTCGATGTTGAAAGAGATTATCACTGAGAAAAAAGGTGTAGATCTAGCCTATACTAACCTCGCCATCCTCTACAAGGAACAGGGCAGAATGAAGGAGGCTCTTGAATTGCTCAAGGGCGGGTTTGAAGATTTCCCTTTGAGCTATGGAATTTTTTCGACCTATGCCAATTATCTGCTCAACGTCAAAATGTTTGACGAGGTCATTGAACTCGTCCAAACGAATAGTTTTCGCCAGATGGAGTTTGACCCGGAGATATGGAATTATTTGGGCTCGGCTTACTCGGGAAAAAGGGATCTCGAGAAGGCCCTGGAAGCGTATGAAGCGGCTGCCGCCATAGACGATAGACATCATACTGTCTACAATAACCTCGGGTCGACCTATCTTTTGATTTTCATAGAAAAAAGAGACCGGCTGGCTTTCCAGAATGCTCTTCAAAATTTTAAAAAAGCTATTGAACTCGAGCCTGACTATGCATCCGCATATAACGGTTTAGGAGGCGCCTATCTGCTGGCTGGAGATTTAGACGGAGCCATTTACTGCTTGGAGAAAGCGTTGGAAATAGAGCCTGACTCTGGTCGTGCCCTTTACAACCTTGGCCTGGCGTATTTGAATAAAGGGGATAAAGCAAAGGCTCTTGGCTTATTCGTGAGTTATAGAGATAAATTTTCTCGATTTATCTCTCCCCCGGAAAAGGAGAGATTGGAGGAGTTGATAAAAAAATGCAGACAAAAATAAAATCTTTTCTGTTATTGTCCGCTGTTGTCCTCGTTGTTTTGGGAATGGTGTGCTGCGGCGGAACAGGGCAAAGAATAGCCCTTGATCCTGAAAGTCAGGATTTTTATGAATATGCCTCGCTCATCATGACCAGGGTGGAGAAAAATATTTTCAACCATCTTCCAGACAAAGAGTCAAGGAAGGAATTCATCCAGGACTTTTGGGCCAAGAGGGACCCCACTCCGGATACAGAGGAGAACGAATACCAAGCGGAGTTTTACAGGAGGATCGAGTACGCCAACCAGCGGTTCAAGGAGGGGCCTCCGGGCTGGAAGACAGACAGGGGAAGGATATATATCTATTTAGGCCCGCCGGATAAATTCGAGGAGTTTTTTGTCCATAATGAGGTTGATTTCAAAGGAGAAAGGGTCAGAGGATCGGTTCTGGTCTGGTACTATTATCGCTATGGTCTGGCGATTAAGTTTGTGGATGCTCGTGGGAACGGGCAATTTACATTTGATCCCATGTCCGGATTAGCCGGGAGCCTTCCCGATGCCCTCGAGATGGCCAAGTTAGGGGTCTCCTATGAGGATGGCCGGATGCCCGAAAGATACGTGGATTTCAAGGCGGAGTATGATGCCCAGAAGAAAGAGATCGTAATCACCATTCCCGTCAAGAATGTCAACTTCCTCGCGGAAGAAGGAATCCTCAAGGCTGATTTAGATTTTGATTTCCATATCTACCAGAAGGATGGCGTCTGGAAGGAAAGATTCCGGGAATCCAGGTCGTTCGCCAAGCCAGAGGATGAGGTGCTGAAGATGGAGGAAATGGCATTTTCCTTTCTTCACGAGATCAAACCCGGCAGGTACTATCTGGATATAATCATTTTTGGAAAGGGAAGCTTAGGCAAGACGAGAAAAATCTTTGAGATAAAGGTTTAGATTTTCGACGACGGCCCAATCGTTGTCGTGGATCCTCTTTTAAGCTGAAACGATATCCGGGAATCGGAGTTTTAATTATTGAAAAGGATAAGGAACGATGAAAACCAAGATATTCGCAGTTTTCATTTTTATTCTGCTTTTCGCATCTTTTTTATCTTCGCAGGAAAAGGTAAAGGTTAAGGACCTTCCCGAAAAATACCAGGATTTTCTGAAGCTCACCAGCTATATCATGCATGAGAAAGAGAGAGAGGCTTTCCTGCAGTTGACCAACAACCGCGAACGAGATGTTTTTATCGATATGTTCTGGAGGCTGAGGGACCCCACACCCGGGACTCCGGAGAACGAGTTCAGGGATGAGCACATCGAGCGTTTCATGTACGCCAGCAAAGAATTCAGAAAAAGCTCACCTCGGGAAGGCTGGATGACAGATATGGGGAGATTTTACATTATTCTCGGACCTCCGGTGAGCAAAGAGAGATTTCCCAATCCTCTCGAGCTTTACCCCTGCGAAGTCTGGTCGTACTACGGAGACACGACAAAAGGACTCCCTTCCCATTTCGTGCTCGTCTTTTTTCAAAGAGGCGGCGCTGGTGAGTACAAATTGTATGACCCGGTTTCCGATGGCCCTGGTTCCCTTATGGTTCACGGCAAGGATTTCGCGATCGAGGATTATGAGTCCATGTACGAAAGGATCTTTGAGCTGGCTCCGACTTTGGCATCTGTGTCCATATCCCTGATTCCGGGTGAGACTCCTTATGACTATCGGCCTTCTCCGCTGAACGCCATCCTTATAGCAAACATCATCGAGTCACCCAAAAAGGATATCAATCCTACATATGCCACCCATTTTCTGAGTTTAAGAGGAGTTGTCAGTACAGAGCACATGACGAATATCGTGGAGAGTGAAACGAGCACAGCCCTTATTCCCGACCCTATCGTCGGGATCGATTTTCTGCATTTTTCCATAGCTCCCAAAACCATCTCCATAGATTATTATGAGGAGAATGACCAGTATTTCTGCAATTTCTCGCTTAACGTCAGCTTGAGGATAGGAGAGGATATCATCTTTCAGTACACAAAGGAGTTCCCTCTCTATATTGCCCCTGATGACCTGGACAGGATTAGAGCCAACGGGATTTCAATCGAAGATGCCTTTCCCGTGGTGGAGGGGGATTACAGGTTGACTATCCTCCTGCAGAATTCGGTCGGCAAAGAATTCTGCATTTTTGAGAAGAATATTTCTGTTCCGAAAGGGTCGGGAAAACCTCAAATCTTCGGTCCCTTTCTGGGTTACATGTTTCAGGATTACCAGAGCAACATACACATACCGTTCAAGACGGTCGACAAGAAGCTGGTTGTGGACCCGAAGAATACATTCTCTTCATCAGATGAAGTGGCTTTCCTTATAGACCTTGTCAATATTCCCCAGAGCTTATGGGAGGAGGGAGAGCTCAAGGTCCTTATCGAAGGAATGAAGAGGGTGAATCCCGTGAGGAAATCTTTGACCTTGAGGTTAAAGGAATTTCCATTCACTCAAATCATCAATATTCCTCATGCCATTCCTGCCAAAGAATTTGCTCCGGATTATTATGAGATGAAAGTGCAGCTGGTCGGAAAGGACGGAGAGATAATCGACGAGAAGGAAGGAAAATTTATCATTTCGCCGGAAGCCGCGATTTCGCATCCCATCGCTCGAGCCAAGATCTTATCGCTGACCAACAGCTTCCTTTTTTATTACATGCGTGCTCATCAGTATGCCAAGCTCAGAGAATACGAGAAAGCAGAGGAAGCTTACGAGAAGGCTTTCAGCGCCAACCCTGATTATAAAAGAGGAGTGGTCGAGTACGCCAATTTTATGTACAGGGTGAAGAAGTACGGCAAGAGTTTAGAATTGATCGAATTCATTAAAGATGAACAGGACATGAGTTTTGACTATTTCCTCGTCAAGGGAAGAGCGTTGATGGGAATGGAAAGATACGAGGAAGCCATAGATAACCTTATAGAGGGGAACAAGATTTACAACAGTGATACCGGTCTTTTGAATTCTCTGGGTTTTTGTTATTACAAGATAGGACGGAAAGAAAGAGCTCTGGAAGTGCTCAAGGCTTCCCTCAACCTGAATGCCGACCAGGAAGATGTGAAAAAAATGATCACGGAAATTGAAAAAAGTCAGGACTCAAATGAAGCGCAATAATTCCCTTAAGATTCCTTAAGGGGATTCCTGTTTTTTATATGAAGAGTAAGAGGCTTAAAAGACTTCTATTTCACCTCAAAATCAATACTCTTGCTGACCGATTTTCCTGAAATCTTATCCGTGATTGTCAGGGAAAGGGTGTATTTTCCGGGCTCAGCGTTTCGCTTCTCTGTTGTTTCTCCTGACTCTGACTTGATCAACACGGTTTTAATCAGCGGAAGCTCCTGTATGATCAGAGGGGAATCGTATTGGCCGGGAGCAAAAAGGATAGCCTTTTCTCCCTCTTTCAAGACATCATAGGAAACTTCGATGTTGAATTTCCCGTTCTCATCTGGCTGGGCACCGAAAATATAGAAGAAAAGCCCCAGGCTTTCTCCAGGCGCAAAGACTCTGTCAGTATTGAGTTCGATGTTCATGATCGAGTAGGTGAAGGAGCGTTTATGAGCCGTGGGCTTTCTTTCCGCAGAATCCATGTATTCCTGATTATTAACGAAGAAGATCGGGGTTGTCTCGAGCCTGTCAGCGAGAGAGGTTAAGTCGGGCAGAGAAAATTCATAGTACTGGGTTCCGATTTTCTCCAGTTTCTGGGAGCAGATAGCCAGGGAGAGGAGATATTGACCTGATGTCAGAGGATATCCTGCCGAGTAAATCTCCGTTTTTTCAGGCTCATAGGTGGAGGTGTCTTCCTGCAGGTTGATCGGCACGTAGACTTCTTGAGACACTTCTCCGGGCATACCACTTTCGATCTTGTTGAACTGCATGAAAAGATGGGAGCGGGCCTGCAGCTTGGATGCCTCCGTTTCGAAGGCTGTCAATGCTTCTTCCTTTTTCTTTGCCGGGGCTTCTCCAAGAGGAGCAAAACCAAGGTCAGCGTTTTTCACTTCGAAAAGGATGACTGTATAGAAGTTCTGACCCGCAGGAAAATAAAGATGCCGGACAACCGTGAAAGGAATATCAGGGCGAGCCTGCCGCGTCTGCATTCCCTCTTCAAAAACCTTTTTGACTTGATCGGGGATAATGACGACCTTCGACTCTTTTGCCTTTGTAACTTGCTCTTTCTCCTGGGCTTTTAGGCTAGGTGACAGGAGTAAGCTCAAGATGAGTCCTGATGCAAGAACCAGAATCGCTCGCTTTCTCATTTTCATGTTTCCTCCTAAATTCCAGCTCTCAAATTTGAGTGACTTGGACTGTTTTAATCCGGGCGTTTCTTAATCTCTTGAGAGGATTTCATTCCTCCCCTCACAATTCTTAATATAGCAGAATCATGGATTATTTTCCACTTCTAAATACTACCGCCGGTACTTTCTCACCTCTCTCTGGTGTTCTGTAAAGGTACGGCTGAAGACGTGGCTTCCGTCGTTTTTCGAAACGAAATAGAGGTATTTTCCCTCCGCAGGGTAGAGAGCGGCCTCGAGAGACGGCTTGCCAGGGTTGCAGATGGGCCCGGGAGGCAGGCCGCGGTTGAGGTAGGTGTTATAGGGGGAGTTGAATTTGAGGTGTTTTTTGAGAAGGCGGCCCTTATAGATCCCTTGCTCTTTCATGGCGTAGATGATGGTTGGGTCACAATCGAGTTTCATCCCTATTCTCAGACGGTTGTGGAACACGGCTGAGACCAGTTCTCTTTCCTCCGGAATCGAGGTTTCTTTCTCGATCAGAGAGGCCAGTATCACGACTTCTCTCGGAGTCATCTTTATCTCAGCTGCTCTTCTCTGCCATTCTTCGGTAAAGACATCCTTGAACTGAGAGATGATGGCGGAGATGAGGGTCTCTGCGGATGTTCCTTTTGAGAAGTTGTAAGTCTCGGGGAATAGATATCCTTCCAGGTTTTCCGCTTGACTGTCCAAAGAGGCGATGATGTCCGTCTTGGAGGACGTTTCGAGGAAATCCTCCTCGGTTATGATTTCCAGAGAAGCAAGATGCTGCGCGATTTCTCTTCTTGTCAGGCCCTCAGGAATGGTTATGGAATGGAGATATACTTCCCCTTCTGAAAGTAAGTTCAAGATTTTCTTTGTCGACAGAGGCAGGTCGAACTCGTACTCTCCTGCCTTCAGGCTTTTTGAAAAGAAATAGAGCCTGTATCCCAGGAGAAAGGGCCATGTTTTTTTGATAATTCCTTCCTCCTTGAGTTCTTGTGCAATACCCTGCACCCCAGTTCCTTCTTCGACCACGAAGAATATTTTTTGGGGAACAGTTTTGGGAGCGAGGTAGAGCTCGAAAGAGAACCATACGGAGAGAAGAAGAGGAATGACTGTTGATATGATGAGCGCAGTTTTAATGACTTTGAGTATCATCGTTTCTGGCTTTTTTGCTTTCAAGATAGCTGGACAATATAAGAGATGCGGCTATTTGGTCCTTGAGGGCTTTCTTCTTCCTGAAATCAGTCTTTTGCCCGCTGAGAATTTTGAGCGCTTGTTGTGTTGTCAACCGTTCATCCCAGAAAGTGACAGGGAGGCTGAGTATTTTTTCGAGCCAGCGGGCAAACTTTTTCGTCTTTTCTACCCTTGTGCCTGAGCTCCCATCCATTCTCAACGGGAGTCCGATGACGATTTCGCTAATCTCGTATTGTGAAACAAGTTCCTGGAAGTACTCTTTGTCTTTTTCTTTGTTCTGGGTCCGGTAGCGGCCCAACGCTTGAGCGGTCAGAAGAAGCGGGTCGCTTACCGCCAATCCGAGGCTTCTGTCACCGAAGTCTATTCCAAGGATTCTCATCGGCTGTAATCTTCCCTGCCTCTTTTTTTCTTTTCGTGTCTTTCAAAGCCCAGTTGGATCAGCCTTTCCAGAAGATGGGGAAAGGGAAGGCCGCTCACTTCCCAGAGCTTGGGGTACATGCTGATCTCTGTAAAGCCTGGGATGGTGTTGATTTCACTCACGTAGATTTTTTCGGTTTTCCCGTCCATCAGGAAATCCACTCGAGCCATGCCTGAACAGCCGATGGCCTTAAAGGCCTCCACAGAGAGGCACTGAACTTCTTTGGTTTGGGATGGTGTGAGCTCTGCTGGGATGCCAAAACGCGTCTTTCCCTCATTGTACTTGTCGTCGTAATCATAAAATTCCCGGAAGGGAATAATTTCTCCGGGCAGCGAAGCCTCAGGATCATCGTTTCCTAAAACGCTGCATTCCAGCTCCCGTCCTTGAATTCCTTCTTCGGCCAGGATTTTCCGGTCATAACGGAACGCTTCATCGACAGCAGCAGGAGTCTGACTGTTCTCCTTGACTTTAGAAATGCCCACGCTCGAACCAAGACAGGCAGGCTTCACAAAAAAAGGAAGCGGCAATTCCTTTCTGATCTGGCCCAGAATATTCTCCCTGTTCTGCTTCCAGTCTTTTTCCATGATGACGAGATGTCTGACTACGGGTAGATTCTTACCTTTGAAGATTATCTTGGTCATGGCCTTGTCCATAGCTATGGCTGAATCCGTGACAGAGGCTCCCACAAAGGGGGCATCGGCCATCTCCAAGAGTCCCTGAATGGTTCCATCTTCTCCGTAAGGACCATGGAGGACAGGGAAATAGATGTCCGCCTCAATGGGCTGCGAGAGACGATTTTCATCCCAGGGAAGAAAGGTCGCAGATGAGCCCTTATTCAGCTTTTCAGGGGAGAGAAGCGGGGATTCGACAACTCTCCAGTTTCCCTTTTTATCGATGAAGATAGAGATGATTTCAAACTTGGTTTTATCAAGATTACTGTAGATCGAAGCAGCAGAGAGAAGAGAGATTTCATGTTCAGCAGAGCGTCCGCCAAACAGGAGAGCGATCGTTTTCTTTTCAGGCGTCATAGTCTCATAAGCTGAGATTATTTTAAAGGAATGGAATGTCCTTGTCCAATCCAGAAAAAAGAGGCTTTGCTTCCATGGATTTTAAATGAATGAAAATTATTTAGGACGAAGAATTAAAGAGAGTCGATCATACTTTGACTCGGGTTGAACTTGACTCTCTTTTTTTGGGGAATATTGATGGGAACTCCGGTCTTGGGATTTCTTCCTTTCCTTGCTTTGCGTGTTTTGACTTCGAAACTCCCGAACCCGGAGAATGTCACTCTTTTTCCCTTTTTCAGGGCGCCTATGACCCCGCTGATCAGGGAAGTGAATGCCTTTTCAGCTTGAAGTCCGGTGATGCCGGAATCCTTTGCCATTTTGGCCGTAATTGTTTTTTTATTCACAGTCAACCTCCTTAGCTTTTTTCCGTTTAAATGCAGGTTTACTTATGTTATGAAGATGGGCTGTTGATGTCAAGAAAAACAGTTAATTTCTCCGAAAAAATGCGACTATTGACAGAATTTATCCATCTGAATATAATGAGGGCAAAATTCAGGAGGATAAAATACCAGTGAAAAGGAGCAATAATGAAAAATCGTACCTTTAAAATTGTCGCAAAAATCCTGTTTTCTTTTATGATAATTATTCTCCTCTCCTTTCAAGGAGAGGGCAACGGATTGAGTGCCGTGAACGGAGACATGAGCCAGGAACAGGAGGCCAAGAAGGCCAGATTATACAAGGATGTCTTTCCTCTGATCTCTGAGATAGACCTCAACTGCTCCTTTT
>Ga0224501_10002722_pt1 | contig 13915 bp, 11 predicted proteins | sample SF_Oct11_sed_USG_4_FD_169105 | JGI IMG/M metagenome (GOLD analysis project Ga0224501, IMG submission 169105) | Sediment microbial communities from San Francisco Bay, California, United States - SF_Oct11_sed_USGS_8_1 | ecosystem: Environmental > Aquatic > Marine > Sediment | place: USA...
AGCGGAAATTATCAAAAAACTTATTGATGCAGCGCGGTGGGCGCCATCTGCCGGAAACATTCAGCCATGGGAATTCATAATCGTTCGAAAACCAGAAATCAAAAGAAGACTTGCTGAAGCCGCTCTGGGTGAAACGTTTATTGAAGAAGCGTCCGCCGTAATTGTAGTTTGTGCAAACGAAAATCGCTCCTTTGAAGGCTATGGTATGCGAGGCAAAACCCTGTATTGTATACAGGACACGGCCGCTGCCATTCAAAACATTCACTTGGTTGCCTACTCACTTGGGTTAGGCACATGCTGGATTGGCGCATTTAGGGAGGAAGAGGCAAGGGAAATCTTAAATATTCCCCATGGAGTGAGACCAGTAGCCATAGTTCCCGTGGGTTATCCAGCCGAAACTCCTTCACCACCAAGTAGAAAACCTATAAGTCAAATAGTTCATTATGAAACCTTTTAGGTGGAGATGTTTCTATGAAGATGCGTAGTTATTACCTGGGCGAACTTACATGGCCTGACGTAAAACAATTCCTAACAGAGCATGACGTTGCTGTTGTGCCTGTTGGAAGCTGCGAGCAACATGGTCCCCACTTGCCCATTGACACCGATGCCTATGATGCTTTTTGGCTTTCCCTAAAGGCTGCTGAAAAAGCTCAATGCGCCATCGTTGTACCGCCATTGAATTACGGTGTATCTTTGCATCACATGGATTTCTCCGGAACAGTCACTCTCAGTCCGCACACCTTAGAGCAGGTAGCCTACGAAGTGGTTTATTCTCTAACAAAACATGGGTTCAAGAAACTACTTTTTGAAAATGGACATGGCGGAAACACCCCGGCTCTGGAAGCCGCAGTTCAAAGAATTAAAGCAGACACTAACGCATTTGTGGTTATTGACACCGTCAGCCTCATACCAGACTTTATCGAAAAATTCATCGAAACTCCCTATGATGCACATGCTGGAGAATTTGAAACTTCTACGACGCTGGCCAATCGAGAAAACTTCGTGGTTAAAGAGAGAATTAAAAAACCAGAGATTAAACTTCCAGACTCAAAGTACACAAAAATAGGATTAAAAGAGACAGGCCCAAAAGTTTCTTGGGGTTTCCGAACAAAAGAAATAAGCGAAACAGGCGTCATAGGCGACCCAACAAAAGCTTCGAAAGAGAAAGGCGAAACTGCTTGGAAGTTAGCCATCGAAAGACTTGCAGATTTACTAACAGAACTTGACAAACTGAAATTTTAATATCTTGCATTCGCATTATATTTGTGAGGTTAATTATTGAGATACGCTGTGATTGCTGAGGCTTACGAAAAAATCGAAGCCACAACTAAAAGACTGAAAATGACAGACCTCCTAGTTGACCTTCTCAAAAATACACCGAAAGACATTATTGACAAAGTTGTATACTTAACTCAGGGTAAGATATACCCAGATTTCATTAGTCTTGAAATAGGCGTCGCCGAGAAACTTGCAATAAAAGCCCTCGCAAGAGCCTCTGGAAAAAAGGAAAGCGAAATTGAGGAAGATTTGAAGAAAACCGGAGACATAGGTGAAACAGCTCAGAATTTTATGGCTAACAAAAAACAATCAACATTTTTCCAGCAACCTCTAACCGTTCAAAGAGTCTACGAAACCCTCGATAAAATGGCTAGGGCTTCTGGTTCTGGCACTGTAGACCTTAAAACTGCTCTTTTGGCTGGACTTTTGGCTGATGCAACTCCTAAAGAGGCCAAATACATCATGCGAACAGTTACTGGAAATTTGCGTTTAGGCATTGCTGACATGACGGTTCTCGACGCTTTAGCCATAGCCTATGGTGGCGGAAAAGAAGCCCGTGAACTCGTAGAGCGAGCTTACAACATTTCCTCAGACCTTGGAAGAGTTGCAAGAAGTGTTGCAGAAAAAGGATTGAAAGGAATTAAGAAGTTTCAAGTTTTAGTGGGTGAACCCATAAGACCCATGCTGGCTGAGAGGCTTTCTTCCCCTGAGGAAATCTTGGAAAAGCTTGGCGGAAAATGCATAGCCGAATACAAGTACGATGGCGAAAGAATACAAATCCACAAGAAAGGCGACGAAATTAATCTCTTTTCCAGACGCCTAGAAAACATCTCAAGTCAATACCCAGACGCCATCGAACTGGTTAAAAGCTATGTGAAAGCAAGAGACGCCATGTTAGAAGCCGAATGCGTCGCTATAGACACTGACACGGGCGAGATGAGACCATTCCAAGAGTTAATGCATCGCAGACGCAAGTATGGAATTGAAAAAGCTATTGAAGAGTATCCAGTTTCTCTTTTCATGTTTGACGCATTATACGTTGATGGTGAAGACTTAACCTTAGAGCCTTACCCAGCTAGGCGGCGGGCACTTGAAAAAGCCATAAAAGAGAGCGATAGAGTGAAAATTGCTAAATACATTATCACCGATGATGTCAAAGAGTTGGAAAAATTCTTTCTGGAAGCGATAGAAAACGGTTGCGAAGGTCTAGTGTGCAAATCCATGGCGGAAGACTCAGTTTATCAAGCTGGAGCCAGAGGTTGGCTCTGGATAAAGTATAAGCGAGATTACAAAAGCGAAATGACAGACACTCTGGACTTAGTTGTTGTTGGCGCCTTCCACGGCAGAGGAAAACGGGCCGGAACATATGGAGCACTCCTTTTAGCAGCATACAATCCGGAGAAAGACGTTTTCGAGACTGTAACAAAATGTGGAACAGGCTTTACAGATGAGGATTTGGCGAAGCTGCCAAAAATGTTGCAGAAGCATAAAATTGCTCATGAGCATCCGAGGGTGCAATCAATAATTGAGGCAGACGTTTGGTTTGAGCCTGCCGTTGTGATCGAGATTCTTGGTGCTGAGATAACATTAAGCCCTGTTCATGTATGCGCAATGGATGTTATCCGAAAAGGAAGCGGTTTAGCGATCAGGTTTCCACGTTTCACGAGAAACTATAGACTTGACAAGGCACCTGAAGACGCAACAACGGTAGAAGAAATCGTTGAAATGTATAAGAGTCAACTTAAAAAAATAGCGGAATAGCAAAAACCACTATTTGGTTCTGAGAAAATGTTCATTGGATATTGAAGCGCTCGAAATAGAAGAGCATTCATATCAGCTTATATAGCGGAGTAAACGTTGATTTTAAGAGGGCGAAATGGTAAAAATTGAATAAGGCAAAAGTTTTGTTAGTTTTTTTCATATTACTCTTATTTATCCAAATATCTTATTCAACCGAACAAGTGATTATCGAATTCCTTTATCACGACCCATCAAAGGACCCATCGTGGCGACCACACTGTAAGCCGTGCCTTCAAGCTTATCAAGATTTCTTAAAGAAAGACGAGACCGTAAACGCGACTGAAAAATTTTATGGAAGTCAAGTTTTAGTTAACCGGATAGAATTCACCTCTCCAGACGGGCAAAGAGAAGCTGGATTTTATGATATCACCAGTCATAATTCATTCATAATAAGGGATTCAAAAGGCAATTTCACAACTATTCAAGGAGAGTTCAATTCATTCATAATAAGGGATTCAAAAGGCAATTTCACATTTATTGAGGGAAATTTCAATGAAACACTAAGGGAGGTTATTGATGCGTATTTGGCGGGGGAAACTCCATCTTTCTCACCATCGTCTTTGATAGCCCTCCTCGCAGTAGCTTTTTCTTTTGGGTTCTTTGAGACTTTTTCCCCATGCTTAATCGCACTGTTGTCCTTCGCACTAAGTTACACCATCGGGAAAACGACTCAGTTTAGAGAAGGCCTGTTGCAAGTCATGGCTTTCGGGGTAGGCTTCGTTTCCGCAGCTGTACTTCTCGGAGTAACGGTCGGACTAACGTTTCTTTCCATTCCGACACTTCATGATATTTTAATGTGGGTTGTGTGTATTTTTGCCATATTTTTTGGGCTTGACTTGTTGGGATTTAACTTGTTGAAATCTTTAAACATCAAATTTGAGACGAAACCTTTGGTTAAAAAGTTATCTAAAAAATTTGTGTTTACATACACCGGGCTTATTTTGCTTGGTTTCCTTTTCTATTTTCTCGACCCTTGCATAGCACCTGTTTTTGTATCAATGTTGCCCCTTTTGCTTCCTGAATATCTCTTTCTTCTCTTTCTTGTATTCTGTCTAGGAGTCATTATTCCATTTATTATAATTGGAATCTTTGCTGGTTCGATATCGAAGCTAGCTAGGAGCACCTATCGATATCGATCTAAAATACGTGCGGTCAGTGGGTCCATTTTGATAGCCTATAGTCTTTACCTTATAGTTTTCTATCTTATTCCCTAAATGCCTATCCAAGATGATTGCGCGGTTGCTGTGCAGGAGTACGTGCAATGATCGAGGCAAAGGTATGGTACGAGCAGCCGTCGTTATAGAGATTTTGAGTGTTAAAATAATATTAAGCGCAATTCGCACATGTGCCATGGATGCAATCTGTAAAGGAAGGGGCTGGCAATAGGTTCCCAACGTTTACAGGAAACTATCGTCTTGACAAAGCCGCGGAAGATGCCACAACGGTAAGCGAGATCGTGGAAATGTATCAAAAACAGTTAAAGAAGATTAGCGAAAGCTGAAAAAAATTTGTGGGCTAGTTGAATCTGCTGGTTCTAGCTCTGACATTGCAAATGTAAACTTGTGTCGCTGTAGAGCTACTAACCTTAAGGAATAAGAGGAGGATAGAATTGGCTAACATTAATGGTGACTCTTCCTCTAGCCTCCCTGCATTCCACCTCAAATCCGCTAACTGGATACACGTTATTCTTTTTGTCGCTTTTCACTGCAGACACAAAGTTCACCTCAACTAATTTAGATTCTCCTTGAATTATTTCAAGCCATTGTGGCGCGTCATTTCGATCTACCATTCCAGGGGGAAGAATAAACACGTCCCTGGCGTTCCCTTCCACTGCCGTAATATTGAACCACATTCGTGTTATGCGAATGGAGCTATTGGTTTCGCCCAGAGGTGTTGCCCAGGCACCCGCATCTGAAAACTTGAAGTATTTATCAGCCGTCACTGTCAGAGTCAGTTGTTCTCTTTGGTATAGCGCTGATAAGGTGATAACAGTAACCATTATCGCAAACAACGCCAAGATTCCTATGTTTTTGCCCAATTTTCTTTTTTTCGTTCCTTTCCCGACTACCTTCGGTTTTTTTGCCATCATATCTCATCTCAACAAGTAGGACAGCCACTCAGCATTTACTAAAAAGATGAGATTGAGCCTTTCAGATAAATATTTCTGTAAAAACAGTTAAACCATTTACTGGTACCCTAAGACCTTTTAATTTGTGTTTAAGATGAAGTATTATGCTTACTCTAATGATCTAAATGTTTGTCAAGCGAAAAAGTTTAGAGTACGGAAATGTGGTAACCTTTTTTAAAGTATAATGACACTTTTAACAGTGATTAAAGATGCAGAAAAGGTGGGAAGGGAAAAACGTCAATTTAGAATTACTAACCACACGCATAGGAGATTTATTTAAAGCAAAGGATTTCGAAGCGATAAAGGGGAAAACATCGACTGGCTATCAAATACTTGCAGAGGATTCGCCATATTTTAAGATAGATGGATATGCAAGTGTAACTGTAGAAGGAACACCCGATGACTTTGTTGTGACGTTTGATCTTTGTACGGATAGAAAAAAGCGCACTTTTCTTCCTTCCATCTTTTTTGAAACGATTTTTTTTACTGGATATTTTCTGACAAGAAGGTTAAAATCAGAAGAAGCTTGGCTGAAGCTAGAAAAAGAGTTTTGGAGACATGTAGAAAACGTGGTATTACAATTAACTAATTCTGCAAAATTTTCCGCGGAACAATATTAATAATAGTTTTAGTATTTCAGTTTTGTATTCATTTGGTCCGGGACTTGCTTTTGTCCCTATCGGGCTGTATATTGCTCCGCTTATGAAAATTATTTCGAATGTAACTTTCGATAGAAAAGAACTTTTTAGGAGTTGTTGCATTATACTATTGTCAGGGTTACATATGCTTAAAATTGCTTTCAAGGCAGTAACTTTGATGCTTCTGATAGTTATTATTGAAGCAAAATGTAATAGGAGTATTATGGCAAATCCCGTAACCATTACGGTTCCAAGCTCTGGATACGAGACTATCCAGAAAGCTGTAAATGCAGCAAGTCTTGGAGATACTATAATGGTAGCTGCCGGGATATATGCTGAAAACTTGATTATAAATAAGACTATCTCGCTTATTGGCGGAGACCCTACAACCACCATTATTGATGGCAGTGGTAAAGACGTCTTAATCATAAACACGCATAGCGTTGCAATTAACGGATTTACAATTCAAAATGGAAAAGAATGGCCGTATTGCGGTATAAGAATCTCTAAATGTAATTTCGTTACAATTAACAACACTATGTTAAAAAACAATTTTTATGGTTTGCAACTACTTCAATCCAATAATTGCAAGATTTTCAACAGTGTAATTAAAAACAACTCGTATGCTGGCATAAGAATTTCTAGCAGCAGTAACAACGTTTTCTTCCAAGACATCATTGTGAATAACTCCCTTGGCTTGGAGAGCCAAAACTCTCCGTCTAACATGCTCTATCATAATAACTTTATAAATAATACAAGCCAATTAAGGATTTACGAGTCAACGTCAACGATATTAGACAATGGAGCAGAGGGCAACTATTGGAGCGACTACCTGGGCTCAGATTTGAATATGGACGGGATAGGAGATTCAAAGTACGCGGTTGCACCCGCATGGGATAACTATCCTTTAATGAGCGTGTTTACGAACTTCACATTTCACCATGAGTCGCAGAGGTACTTTTTATCTACCATTTGCAACTCTACAATCTCAAACTTTCAGTTTGACGAGTTGCATAAAAAAATAAGTTTTGATGTCTCCGGATCAAATGGTACTATGGGCTTTTGTAGAGTTGCTCTGTCCACAAGGCTTGCTCAGGGCAACTACTCTGTTCTAATAGAAGGCAAAGCTCCGGCATATATTAGAAACTGGACGTTTTCAACATACAACTATAGTTATTTTACGTATGAACATACAGGTATAATACAAAAAGTGACAATAACGCTAGAACTTCCAACAACTGTTGTTCCACCATTAATGATGGTAATTACGATTATTATAACGTCTTCGTTGATAGTCGCTATGTTTATCGCAGCGATTTTGATGAGAAGAAAAAGAAGAAAGTTTTAACATTGATGAGTGAAGTAGAAACCTAGTTGTTAGTAAATGGGTATTCGCTTGATGTATCCCGCGTAAATGTTAAAGGTTATTACTCCGTTCACTGAACGGGTTTTGATCCCAGTCAAATTACTGATTTCTCTAATTGTCAAAGGTTTTTCCGATCTATTCAACAAAAGAAAAATTTTCTCGGTATAACCTTTATATATTAAGGTATCTTGCAAATAAAATTCGTCTTTGAGGCATCTCTTCGCTCCTTCCTCCGTTAAACTATATTTAAACCGCAGCACTTTCCCTCCCCCCTTCTCTTAGCCATTGTAATGTTTCTCGGTAGATTATTTAAATTTTACGAAAAATTTTTCCACAACTAAAAAAAGAACGATTTAGAAGTAAGCCTAAACTCTAATGTTTCTCAAAAACTCAAGGCATAAATTATTTGCTCATAAGGTGACAAGCCACAATGTGTCCATTTCCTATATCCATGAGCTTGGGTTCTTCATTACGGCAAATATCCATTGCTTGTGAGCATCTGGGGTGGAATCTGCAACCAACGGGAGGGTTGACCGGACTTGGGACATCTCCAACAAGTATTATTCGCTTCCTCCTAACTGTGGGATCTGGAATTGGAATTGCAGACATTAGTGCTTGCGTGTAAGGATGAAGTGGATTATGGAAGAGCTCCATTGTCTGCGCTAGTTCAACCACTTTTCCAAGATACATGACTGCAACTCTATCGCTTATGCATTCAACAACGCTTAAATCGTGACTGATGAACAGATACGTTAGATTCATATCTTTACGTAGTTTCTGAAAAAGGTCAAGTAGCTGAGCACGCACGGAAACATCCACGGCGGATGTTGGTTCATCGAGAACCACAAATTCTGGATTAGTTATAAAAGCTCTAGCTATTGCTATTCTTTGTCTCTGTCCTCCACTGAACTCGTGAGGATATCTATACAGAGTCCCTGCCCCTAGTCCTACTTTTTCAAGCATTTCCACCACTCTTTCTCTAACTTCTGATTTCTTTGCAATTTTTTGCACCAGAAGTGGTTCCCCAACTGTGTCCTTAACAAGCATCCTTGGATCTAGAGAACGTGATGGATCTTGATAGACTATTTGCATCTTTCTTCTTAGAGCTTTCAGCTTTCTTCTCTTTAATGTAGCGATGTCGTACTGTTTTCTGAGTTTTTGCAGTTCGGGTGGATTTTGACTTGAGCCTTTAGGGTTCCTTATTTGCTCTATCACGTCAGGTGGAACATCGAGGTATACATGGCCAGCAGTCGGTTTAAGCAATCGAATAACTGTTTTGCCAAACGTGGTCTTGCCGCATCCTGATTCTCCGACTAAGCCAAAACATTCTCCTTTGATTATCCCTAGGTTAACATCGTCTACAGCTTTAACATCAGCTACCTTTCTTTTGAAAACCCCGCCTCTTATGGGGTAATACTTTTTTAGGTTTTCTGTTTCTAGCATGGTGCTCAGTTTTATACCCCCTAATATAAATGACATGCAACGAACTGTTCTGGTTTTACCTCTTTAATCTTTGGCATTTCCTCTGCGCATATAGGCTTAGCGAAGGGGCATCTTGGGTGAAATCTACAACCTAAGGGAGGATTTATTAGATTAGGTACCATGCCACTGATAGACTTAAACTCTTCACCAGGTCTTGGAATAGATTCTAGCAAGGCTTTAGTGTACGGATGAGCTGGGTTCTTGAAAAGTTCTTTGACTTCTGCAACTTCGCAGATGTGGCCAGCGTACATTACAGCTACGCGATCACATAGTTCGGCGATAACTCCCATGTCATGAGTTATGTATAGAACGGATGATCTGAATGTTTTTTTAAGTCTCCTTATTAGGTCTAGGATTTGAGCTTGGACAGTCATGTCCAGAGAAGTTGTCGGTTCATCTGCAATCAGGAGCGTCGGATTACATGCGAGCGCCATGGCTATTACGACACGTTGCTGCATTCCTCCGCTAAGCTCGTGGGGATACATGTCTGCCACTCTCTCTGGGTCCCCTATCTCCATCTCCCTGAGGATGTTGACAACTTCCTTTCTAATTTCCTTCTTCAGTCTGCTTTGTCTTCCGATAATTGGAATTTTTCTGAAGACCTTAATGGTGAGTGATTTGGGGTTTTCCAACATTTTCTTGTAAATCTTTTTTTCTATTCCGTTTTTTTCAATTTGAGCAAGAACCTTCTCTAAGAGTTCTCTTCTTCTGTGGTGTAAAAGGGCTTCTGCAATTTGATTCTCAACAGTGTATACGGGGTTCAGGGCAGCACCTGGTTCTTGGAAGATCATGGAGATATCACTTCCTCTAATTTTCCTTAAAACGCGCTCATTTTGGGCTAAGAGGTTTACGGTTTTTCCATATTTGCTTTTGAAGAAAACTTTGCCGCCTTCTATTTTTCCTGGCGGTGGAGTGATACCTAAGATTGAGAGGCCAGTCATAGTTTTTCCGCATCCGGTTTCACCTACAACCCCAAGAGTCTCTTCCTCTTTTATCTGTAGGTTGATCCCTTCAAGGGCTTTGACCACTCCTTCGTATGTGTAGAATCTTAACACGAGATCTTGGACTTCGACGAGATTGCCCATTTTATCTTCGCCTCAGCGTTGGGTCTAAAATGTCTCTGAATGCATCGCCTAGTAGGTTCCATCCTAAAACGAAAGTAAATATAAATAGGCCTGGTATTAGCCACACCCACCAGTTGGCGGCTGGACTAGATATGTTCGCGTAGATGTAGTTTCTTGACAGGGATATCAGTTGTCCCCAGTCTGCGTAGCCTGATGGTGCTCCGAGTCCGAGGAAGCTTAGGGCTGCTGCAGTCAGGACAATTGCCCCTGTGTCTAGAGAAGCCATGATGAGAATTGGATAGATTGAGTTTGGGAGAATATGCTTGATCATCACTCTGAAGTCAGAGCACCCGGCAGCTCTAGCTGCCTCGACGTAATCTTCTTCTCTGACTTTTAATATCTCTCCTCGTATCACTCTAGTGTAGGAGGGCCATCCGACTAGGACGAGGGCTAACAGAACTTTGTCCAATTTGCTCAGTGCTATGGTGAGTTGGGTAAAGCCTAAATTTATGACAAATTGGGGAGGTAAAGCCACAACTAACGCCATGCAGAGAACCAGTCCTGGGACGGCGATGACCATGTCGGTGAATCGCATTAACACTTCATCAACGATTCCTCCATAGTAGCCAGCGATGACTCCTGTTACAAGGCCGATTATTAGTGAAAGCACTATGACCATTAAGCCTACTCTGAAGGCTGTTATGGTTCCCCAAATGCATCCATAGTAAAGGTCATAACTTTCTTCCGTGGTTCCGAAGGGATGTATAGAATTTGGAGGATGCGGCAGAGTTCGATTGATAGCTGGGATGTTGAGGTCTTTCCATACCATGAATGGATCTGGTTTGCCCATAGGCGGGGGAACGGGTGGTGCCAGCACAGGAGCTAGTACCGCTAAAGCGATGTAAAATACAAGGATCGCTAAGCCCATGATTGAAAGAGGGCTTTTCTTTATTCTAGTGATGGTGAATTTTAGTTCTTTTATCGTGGGCTGCCTCGCGGCTTTGAATTCCGCTAATTTCGACTTGAAGTCTGTCATCCTCTCATCCCAGCCTGATTCGTGGATCTATGTATGCATATAAAACGTCCACTATTAAATTCGCTAGTACAAAGACTATTCCCGTGAACATGGCGAAACCAAGCACGAATGGTATGTCAAAATGGAGTGCGGCGTTGGCTGCTGCAGAGCCTAAACCGTCAATGTGGAAGACAGTTTCCGTTATGACTACGCCTGTCATCATGCCTGCAATTAATAGTCCTGAAAGAGTAAGTGTTGGGATTAAAGCGTTCCTTCTTGCATGTTTATTGATGACTTCGCCTTGGGCTAGACCTTTTGCTCTTGCTGTGGTAATGTAGCCTTTGTTGAGCTCTTCCAGCATGCTAGAGCGCATTACTCTTATGAGGAGCGCTATCTGGACTATCGTCAGGTTTACACATGGAAGGAAAAGGTGTGCCAGGGCATCCCAAGTTATCCATAGTTGTCCGTTGAGCAATCCGTCGAAGGTGTTAAGGCCTGTGTAGACGGTGAATGTGCCATCTCTTACACCGCGGGATATGAAGTCTTCGGCAGCGTTTCCTAACCTGCCTGGTGGAAATAGGCCGAAGCCGCCGTAGAATACTGAAAGCAATATTATAGCGGACCAGAAGGTTGGGAGGGACCAACCGATTATTGCGATAACTCTTGTTATGTGGTCTACGATTTTGTCTCGGTGTACAGCGGATTTTACCCCAAGCCATATACCTAGCAAAATGGTAAGTGGCGTGGAAAATATGGCTATTTCGGCGCTTGCAGGGAATTTCGACAGAATACAAGGTACGACGAACATGCGGTTTTCTTTTGAGTAACCTAAGTTGCCGTGTAAAACTTCAGTAATCCAACGGAAATATCTGACATAAACCGGGTCTAAAAGACCGTATTTTGCGAAGACGGCAGGCCAATCTCTGACTTTAACTGGATTTACATATAGAGAGGCTCTTGCGTAGGGGTCAAAGAATTCTGTTATTGCGAAAATGATCAATGAAACGCCTATTAGGATAGGGATGAGGAGTAAGAGTCTCCTAATAATGTATGTGCCGAGACCCATTTTGAGTTTCCCCTCTTTGAGGGGGTAAAAGAGGTTAATAACTTTTACGCGGGGACCATGGAACTATCATCGGAAGGACGCTTTTTTTACTGGAAGATTGTTCCATAAAGATTAAATAGCACTTAGAGCTTTATTTTTATCACGCAAAAAGAGAAAGGAGAAAGAAAAATGTTGAAGAAAATATTGCTGATAGTGTTAGCTTTGACTTTAGTGTTGACTTTAATTCCTGTTGCGTCAGTGTTTGGTGCAGTGCCGAATCAGGATACGCTAAGAGTTGGAACGATTGGTCAGCCTGAAACTGTTGATCCTGGATGGCTTTACGATACGGCAAGCTCGGAGCTTGTTTGGAACGTTTATGATTCGCTGCTGGCTTTCATGGTTAATGAGAGTGACACTAATCCTATAACGAAAGGTTTGGCGGACCATTTTGAGGCTAACCTTGCTTACGAGTGGTATTTGGACACGACAACTGATCCAGATCATCCAGTTTTCTACTTCAAGATCAGAGGCAGCCACGACCACTTTATAACAGTGACGAACCTACTAGCATATTTGGGTGGTGATCCAACATCCACTGTATGGATGGAGGGTCCAACAGGCGAACCACCAAATTGCCAGTGGCACATTTGGAAGTGGGAAGACAACAGCGGTGATGGTGTATTAAGCGCAGGCGACGTAGTCAAGATGGACAAGCTAATGTGGGAAGGACCAGATATAGAGCCATGGCTCACCTTCTACGTGCAAGAAATGGTTATTGTGGAGCCAGGCTTTTACGTGATGACGCTCAAAGAGTTGCCAGTTCCGTTCCAAATCTTAAGAACATTAAGCCTACCTGACATATACAATCCAGAAGGCAAGATAGTAACTGAAGCAAGCCCTGTTGCTGGACGTCAATACCTCATTAACGAGTGGGAAGATGGAATGTTCTATGAATCCGATGGTATTCTAAGCGCAGGCGACGTAATTCAGATGACCCGCCAGGGTACACCACCAGTAGAATATCCAAACGGTTGGACAAGAGACTACATTGTAGAGAAAATTACCGAAACCCAACTGGTTGTCAAGCCCTGCCTCACATGCTGGGATGTTGAATACACCATGGAGAGGTGGTTTGTGCTTGACCACACAGGTGGTCCACAATGGATGATATACGAGGTTCTAACCTACCCAGACTACGCTTGGGACCATGATAACCCCATTTTCTATCAGAAGGTTGATGCTGCCATCGAAACCGACTGCACATGGGTTTGGTTCACGTTTGCCATACCATACAGCGACGCGATCTTCAAACAAGTAATGGCCCAATCATGGGCTAGCATCATGTACATAGACTGGGCTATTGACCAAGGCTGCTGGGACGGAAACTGGGCTAACTATTTACTCTACCACGACCCCGACGAGTCACCACTAATGGATCCAGGACCCGTCATGTGTGGAACTGGTCCATACTTCTTCGTCGAGTGGGTACCTGCAAGCCACTGGAGAATCGAAAGATTTGAAGAGCACTGGCAGCAATGGCCTGCTCGAGGCTGCGAGGGCTATATAGACGTTGTCATAGAAGAATTCATCAGCGAGTGGCCTACGAGGAAACTGATGTTCCTCGCAGGAGACCTCGACTTCTGCTACGTACCCAGGCAGTATAAAAGCGATGTTGAAGGCAAGGCTGGTATACGCGACATCTTCCCACTGGAAGGAGTCGCCATCGACGGCATCTTCTACAATTTCAACATATCACTGCTAAGCCGCTACCTGTATGCACCATTCATAGAGCACTTAGACTATGGAGTACTAAAGGTAAGTGGAATCCCACCAGACTTCTTCAGCGACATAAACCTGAGAAAAGCATTCTCTTACTGCATCAACTACACCGAGTTCCAACTATTAGCATACCTTGGTGAATCAATTTATCCAGTTACTCCAATGCCGGACGCAGGTGTCTTTAAACAGTTCAGACATGAACCATCATGGTACACTGCACACGCGTATGAATTGGACTTGGATAAGGCTGAATACTACTTCAAGATGGCTTACGGTGGTATCGATGCAGACGGAGACAATGCTACTATGGGCGACCACCG